>VOFH01000577.1_pt1 | contig 90000 bp, 117 predicted proteins | sample 5384091 | NCBI WGS metagenome assembly VOFH01 (sample SAMN12384727, study PRJNA508395) | human gut metagenome | isolation source: healthy gut G | host: Homo sapiens
CTTCTTCTTGGACTTCTTGTTCTCCGCCTCGACGCGCGCCAAAGTGTCCATGGCCGCCTCTTCAGGAGCTTCGGTGTGATGATCCTCGTCGCCAGGGCGCGGCGGTTCATAACCAAAAAGGTTCACGTCAAAGGCAGACGCTGGGCCTCATTCTCATCAAGATGCTCCGACAACGCGATCTCGGAAGTCAGGATGCTGCGAGCCTTGGTGAGCATGCGCTTCTCGCCGGCGGACAGGCCGTGCTCGTCCACGTCGCGCTGGGCGAGATCGCGGACCACCTCGGCGATCTTGTTGACGTCACCGGTCGCCAGCTTCTCGACGTTCAGCTTGTACCGGCGGGACCAGTTCATCTCCTTCTCGACGATGGGAGTACGCAGGATCTCGAAGACCTTGGCGACCTCCTTGGCGTCGACGATGTCTCGCACACCCACTTTCTTGGCGTTCTCCACCGGAACATTGATGACCAGCCCGTCGGACGACAGCACCGACAGCTGCAGATATTCTCGGGTCACACCCTTGACCGTTCGCTCGGTGATGGCCTCCACCTTCGCTGCGCCGTGACGCGGATAGACGACCATATCGCCGACCTTGTAACCCATGAATCCTCCGTGAAAAGCTTACACAAAACCCGAATTATTGTGCCATCAGGGTTGGACTTGCCTAAAAATCCGCCAAAAAACCAAAAAAAGACGCGACACGGGCCAATTTTCAAGCATTTCATGCTTACACTTTTCCCATGGCTACAGAATCCAAGATCAAAGAAGATAGCGTTGCCGTTCCTGTTGCACAGGGCGACCTGGATGCAGTAAGCAACGGTACGTTCTACAATCCACACGAGGTGCTCGGCGGGCATCGGCCCCGACGAGCATGAGGATGTCGTCACGATCCGCGTGCTTCGTCCGTTGGCAGAAATCCGTGACGATCATCACCGAAAATGCCCGAACCCAGGCGGTGCATGAACACAATGGCGTTTTCATGGCACTCATTCCGGCCATCAAGACCGATGACGGCTTCGACGTGCCCGATTATCGCATCAGCACCGAATATGAAGACGGTTCCACCGTGGTGTCCGACGACCCGTACCGTTATCTGCCCACCATCGGCGATTTGGACATGTACCTGTTTGGCGAGGGACGCCATGGCGCCTTTGGGAGGCTTTGGGAGCGCGCGTGCTGCGCTATGACGATCCGTTGGGCTCCAATGACGGCGTCAAGGGCGAACAGCTGGTGGGCACCGCATTCACCGTGTGGGCTCCGAATGCCCATGCGGTACGTGTGGTGGGAGATTTCAACGGCTGGAACGGACGCACCCACGCCATGCGTGAACTGGGCTCCTCTGGAGTCTGGGAGCTATTCATTCCTGGTGTCGAAGCGGGAACGATTTACAAGTATGAGATCCTCAACGCCAACAACGAATGGGTCATGAAGGCCGATCCGATGGAGCGTTCGCATGAGATTCCGCCGCGCACCGGTTCCATCGTCGTTGACTCCGTCCATGCGTGGCATGACGAGAACTGGATGGACCAGCGAGCCAAGACCGACCCGCACAACGGTCCGGTCAGCATCTACGAGGTCCATGCCTCTAGCTGGCGCAAGGATGTGAAGAACTATCGCGAACTGGCCGACAAGCTGGTCCCCTACGTCCAGAAGGAAGATTTCACCCATGTGGAATTCATGCCGCTGGCCGAGCATCCCTTCTCCGGCTCGTGGGGTTATCAGGTAACCGGCTATTACGCGATTGATTCGCGCCTTGGCGGCCCTGACGACTTCAAGTATCTCGTCGAGAAGATGCACGAGGCCGGCATCGGCGTAATCATGGACTGGGTTCCGGCGCATTTCCCGAAGGACGCGTTCGCCCTTGGCAGATTCGATGGCACGCCTCTGTACGAGGATCCGGACCCGACCCGTGGCGAGCATCCGGATTGGGGCACCTACGTGTTCAATTTCGGACGCCGCGAAGTGCGCAACTTCCTGGTCGCCAACGCCTGCTTCTGGCTCGACGAGTACCATATCGACGCGCTGCGCGTGGACGCGGTCTCCTCGATGCTGTACCTGGACTACAGCCGCAAGCCGGGCCAGTGGCATCCGAACATCTACGGAGGTCGAGAGAACCTCGAAGCCATCGACTTCCTCAAGGAAGCCAACGCCACCGCGTACAAGAACAATCCCGGCGTCATGATGATCGCCGAGGAATCCACCGCCTACCCCGGCATCACCGCACCGACCGACGCCGGCGGACTGGGATTCGGCCTCAAGTGGAACATGGGCTGGATGCACGACACGCTGCAGTACCTGCACGAGGAGCCGATCAACCGCAAGTGGCACCACAACGAGATCACCTTCTCCATGGTGTACGCATACTCGGAGCATTATGTGCTGCCGATCAGCCACGACGAGGTCGTGTACGGCAAGGGCTCGCTGTTCGGCAAGATGCCGGGCGATGACTGGCAGCGCTATGCCGGCGTGCGCGCGCTGTTCGCCTACCAGTGGGCCCACCCGGGCAAAAAGCTCTCCTTCATGGGCAACGAGGTGGCGCAGTACGGCGAATGGGATCATGACGGTTCGGTGGACTGGGATGCTCTCAATTGGCCTGACCACCGTGGCGTGCAGAAGCTCGTCGCCGACCTGAACGAGTTCTACAAGGACACGCCGGCCATCTGGAGCCAGGACTTCGATCCTGCGGGATTCCAATGGCTGACCAGCGATGACGCCGATCATAACACGCTCAGCTTCGTGCGTATCGGCAGCAAGGGCGAACAGCTCGTCGTCGTGGTCAACTTCTCCGGCGAGGCGTGGCAGGACTATCAGGTTCCGCTGCCGCAGGGCGGCAACTGGACCGAGGTGCTGACCACGGACGACAAGAAGTACGGCGGCTCCGATATTCACAACGGCACCTTCAAGGCGGTCAAGGGTGAGTATCATTCCCGTGATTGGTCCGCGAAAATCACCGTTCCGGCACTGGGAGCAGTATTCTTGAAGCCGGAAAACTGAAAGGTGAATCGTCATGATTAATTCTCCAACACGTCAAACGACGCCGCGGACCATTCTGGTGGTCGAAGATGAGCCGACCTTGGCCACCGCCATCGCGCAGCGCATCACTGCGGAGGGTTGGTCCGCGCGCGTGGCTTCCGACGGCGCCAGCGCCGTCCAGGCCGCCAAGCAGCTGCACCCGGATCTGGTCATCATGGATATCATGCTGCCCGTGATGGATGGTCTTGAGGCCACCAAGCGCATCGTGGCTGAACGTCCTGTGCCTGTGCTGATTCTGACGGCGCGAGACGACGAGGCCGACAAGGTCATCGGTCTTGGTGCCGGAGCCGACGATTACATGACCAAGCCGTTCTCCATGCGCGAGCTCATCGCCCGGTGCAAGGCGCTGCTGCGCCGCGTGTGGACAGCGCGAAGGTCATCGCCAAGAACTCCGAAAACGAGAAACTGCTTGACTTCGGCTCTCTGGTCATCGATCCGGCCCAGCGCCTCGTCACCGTGAACGGCGAACAGGTGCATCTGACCCCCACCGAGTTCGACCTGCTGGTCACGCTCGCGCGCAAACCCAAGTCGGTGCTCACCCGCGAGAAGCTGCTCGAGGAAGTGTGGGATTGGGTGGATGCGTCCGGCACCCGTACTGTGGATTCGCATGTCAAGGCGCTACGTCACAAGCTGGGTTCCGAAGACCATCCGAACCGTGCATGGCGTAGGCTACGCGTTCGAACCGCCGGAAGAATAGTATGATGCGCTAAGATTTGGTGGTATGCGTACCACTGATTCAAAACCAGGGCGTTCGATTTCAATCGTCCGATACCGGGCTGTTTTCGTCCCTTCGAAAATGGAATTGAGCGTGCTGATCACCATTTCCACCATCATCGCATTCATCATGGCTTGGTTCCTGCTCAAAGTCGGATTGAGCCTGTGGATAGCCATGCCCGATCACCCTTGCCGTGGCTTTGGGCATCACCTATTTCTTCTCTAGAGGACTCACCTCTCCCCTGCGCGAGATGCGGGATGCCGCGGAAGCTATGGCGGACGGCGACTACACCGTCCGGGTGCATGTCGATGCCAACAGCCGCGACGAAGTCGGACAGCTGGCTTTGTCTTTCAATGAGATGGCGGAGGAACTGCAGCATGCCGACCAGATGAGACGGGACATGGTAGCCAATGTGAGCCACGAGCTGCGTACGCCTGTATCCGCGTTGCAGGCCATGGTCGAGAACATGGCCGACGGCGTTGTGGAACCGACCCCATCGAATCTGGAAAGCATTCTCAACCAAACGCACCGTTTGTCGGATCTGATCGCGTTTCTGCTTGATTTGTCCCGCATGGAGGCGGGCGCGGCGAGCCTGCAGATCGATAAATTCAATTTCGCGGATTTCATCGACGAAACCGTGGAACCGTTGGAAATCGCCGATGCCGGGCATGCCCACAATATCGAAATCCACGTGCCCGACGACATCGAAATGGAAGGCGATCAGGACCGCCTGCGCCAGCTGTTCACCAACATCATCGCCAACGCGCTCAAACATTCCGCCGATAACACCACGGTGCTCATCGAAGCGCATGAAAACAAGGATTTTCGGCACGATTGTGACGAATGTCGTCAACTTCGGCTCGCAGATTCCCCAAGAAGCGCGGTCCGATATCTTCCGTCGATTCGTCAAAGGCAAGACGGGGACCAGGTACCGAATCGGGAGGAACCGGTCTTGGACTGTCAATCGCCCGATGGGCGGCGCAGTTGCATGGCGGCACGGTACGAGTGGTGGATGATCCGCGCGGCGCCGATTTCGAAATCACTTTGCCGAAATATCACATTTCCGATGACGAGTGACGATTTACGCCGTCAAAGGTCTGCCGGCCGGTGTGTGCCAACGCCAGCACGGTAATGACCAAAGCTCCCTGTGAAGTTAGAGCGTCAACACAACGACGCATGGTGGCTCCAGAGGTGACGATGTCATCCACCAGAATCACCGCCTTGTTTTGAAGGGTGACGCCCGGACGAACCATGACATGCCCCTTAAGGCGTTGCGCCCTCTGTTCCGTGCCCTTGGTCTCGACGGATTTGCCTTTGATTCCTTTGTTCGTCAACGCATCGCATACCTGTACGCGGAAACCTGTCCGGCACCGTAGAAACGCCGACAACCGTTTTGCCAGCGGCATCATGTGCCGTCGTCCGCGCTGACGCATGGAAGCAATCGACGACGACGGGAACGACCAGTATGGTATCGCAGATCTCACGAACGCCATCCATGGCGTCAATCACACCGGCGCGTTCGCAAGCCTGCACAACGCATCCGAGAACGGACGGTCGCATTCCTCGTCTCCGTGGTCTTTCCATGCCAGAATCGACTGTCTGGCGGCACCCCGATACCATCCGCACGCGAACCATCGACCCATCTCAGCCGTTTCCAATGGTTGGGACAGTTCGCAGTCGAATGACGCAAGACAGGCATCGCACAACACGTCATCAGGCTTGTCGCATCCGCACAGCCTCGTGGGAACAACAGATTCGCCATATGCGCGAATGAACCCGCCATCAGATTCACGCCGGCTCCGTCATCGGGACAATCTGGCAATGATCTCGCCGCATAATTTCACGGTATCCGCGGGACCGTTCACTTTGACAGCCCTTGTGCCGGCCTTCGCCGCGGGATAATCATTGCCGTCGGGTTCCATCCGGTCTCCGATGAACACGATCTGGCCGACCTCGATATCGAGAATATCCGCGAGTTCACGGACGGCGAACGACTTATCGACGCCACGCTGTGAGATATCAACACTGCTGGAGCCTCCAGGTCTTACTTCAAGATTCGGTAGTTCGGCAGCAACTGCACAGGCCAATCGGTTCTTCTTCTCGTTGGTGGGGTCCCAAGCCTCCTTGGCCTCGACGGGGGCAAGCTGCCCCAATGCGGAAAAGGTGATCTGACCGCCTCTGTCCTCGATGCGCTCGCCCCAGACATGAGTGGCCCAAATGCCTTGCTCACGAGCATTCCGTTCCAGCGATTCCTTCGCCTTGGCACGGTCCTCGTCGCTTAGATCGTGGGAACACTTCCCCCACCGTTGCCCGTCCCACCGGTAGTAGCGGGTTCCGCTGGTCGGCATGAGGTGAGTTTCGACTTGTCGGCATGGTCGGACAACACTGACTTTGCAGCAACAGTATTTGCCGCCGGTGATCACCGCGACGTCACTCAATGATGTCAATGCAGAGAAGCATTCGGCCATGTCCGCTTTCATAGGTTTCTTGGACCGCGCCAACGTGTTGTCGAGGTCAAACCCAATCAGCCGCGCGCCTTCGCACAGCATGTTGACATCAACGATGTTCCAATAAGGTACGGAAATATCCGCCATGATCATTTCTCCCCTTGTCGAGCAGCCCATACCATGGTATCGCATGTTTCGAATAAGCCCTGATAAGGTAGAAACCATGCAACAGATGCCTTGGGAGACCCCGATATACCGCAACCGCCATGGACGTGGCACGCGTACGCCCATGTTTGGTACCAGACTGCCCCGGTACCGTACCAGAAGCGGTATGTTCGACGATATGCTGGTGGCGCAAATCCGCAGACTCAACGGGGCATGGCCTGAGCTCATAGCTCCGGTCCAATTCGCTGTGGAGGATGTTCCGCCATCCGATCCCGCGCCTTGGGAGGACGTTCCGCATCTTGGATCGCAGTCATTTCCCGCCGGGCACGGCATTCCACCCCGTATCGTGCTGTACCGCATGCCGCTGCAATCGCGCATGCCCGTAACCGTATGGACCTGCAATTCGCAATCAGGGACGAGGTGGTCTCACGTCTGGCGGAAATCTACGGACGCCGTCCGGAAGAAATAGATCCTGATTGGGGCATGTGACTTTCAACGGACAACAGTCATATCCTGATTCGCCCAGACCTGCTCTCTGGCCTCCTTCAAATCGACGGCGCCGATGATGGCAAGTCCGGCGAGTTTCGCACCGACACATCTTTCTGTCCGACACGAAGATTCCAGACCACGGCTTGGGCGGGATCCTTCAAACGGATGGCGGCGACATCGCCATCATTAATATCGGCGATGCGCACCGACGTCGAGGCCGAGGGACGGATGGCGATTTCACGCCTGTCCACTTGTTTGCCGTCCGTGTCGTAAGCCGTCACGATCGCGGTCCGATCCCCATCCGCGGTGTTGACGAAGCCTACCGTCGCGGTGGATTGGTCAGGAACCGCGATGGCGGAGATCTTCGCCGGAGCGGACGCATTGACTAGGGCGAAATCGGACTGCCCATCGGGGCCATCGTCTGAAATCTTCGCCGTGGCAGACACCGGTTCGGAAGCGGCTATGGCGATGCCGGTAGCGGATTTTGGAACGTCTCCAAGATCGATGGCGGACGCGCGCGGTTCGCCTTCAGCTCCTGCTGATTGGTCTGCTGTGCCCCCTTGAGTCGATCCAGGATACGGTGACATCCGTTTTGCGGGACGTATACAGGTACAGTGTCGCATGGTCTCCGCCATTCAAGCCGTAGAGGGCCAGAGATTTCGCGGAAGCGTTATTCGGAAGCGCGTAATCCGATCCCTTTGAGGTCAATCCGTCCATGGAGACGGTGCGGACGATTGCGGCCACAGGAGTGTCAGTTCCAGTCACCGTGGCATACAGCGCGTCTTGGCCGGAAGCAGCTGCGGAAAGATTCAGTACCGTTTCCTTGCCTGAGGCCACGGTCAGCGTCGATCCGGTGGAGAGCGCCAGCGCGCCGGATTTGTCGGAGCCCCAGATTCTGATGGTCACCGATGTGTCCTTGGCGGAGGGATTGGCCACAACAAGCTGTTGCGTCAAGCCGGTCTTCGTACCGGAAAGCAGGAACGCCTGTTTCAGCGCCGGCACGACGCAGGAGGCTGCTGATACGCCCTTCAAATCACCGTCCGTGGCCCATGACATCACTGAGGAAACCGCGCCGGTACCGTTCGAAGCCGTCAGCAGACGCGTGTCTTGCAATCGGGAGCCGTCATCGACATTGCCGGAAGCCACAAAGATGTCATCGGACGAGTCGTCTTTTTTGTCCAGCATCGACACGGATGCCGTCATGTCGGCTCCCATCGAGGCGACGGATGAATGGAACACCGAACCGAAGGTGGCGTATCTCGCGGAAGACGCGATATTGCCGTTGGATGCCTGGTATTCGCTATCTCCATAGGCATCGGTATCGGCAATGGTCATGCGAGACGGGCAGTACGTCTGCCGCTGCCGGGGGCTGACGGTACGACCCACCGAGGAGCGTTCCACCGTGGGCGTGTCCGCATGCAGCCATGATGGCCGGTATATGAGCGTCACGGCCATCAGGACCACGATGAGCAACACCGAGATTACGGCAAGCGCAATACGCAAAGGCGTATTGGGACGAGAATGTCTGCTCATGCTTCCTCCAGACCCTGACGACGAATGCGCGGAAGCGCCACCAGGCAATACGCTACAAGAACGACGCCCATGCACCACAGCCATGAACGACGCCACACACTTGAGCCGGCCTTATCAAGCCCGCTTCGATCGATATGCTGCTTGGATAGATCCTGAACCGTCAAACGATAATACGTGCCATTATCCAGACTGACGACATTCTGTGTCCCGTCGGAGGCTCAATGTTCGAATTGAGCTGGTTCGAGGCCTCTCGCTGCGCTTTGTCGCCGTTCTGCTTGATAACGTAAATGCCGCCGAAACCCAACTTGCCAAGCTCGTTGATGGCATCGGAATCGGCATTGGCCAGCAACTGGGCGCAATCCTGCGCAATGGTTCTGCTGGACCCGTCGGAACGTCGAAACCACTTCGACGCGTTGCGCGGGAGGCTGTCAATCAAGTCGCCACGACCGGTACGCATCACACTGTAGCTGACCGATTCGGCGCTATCGGCACGCAAGGCAAGCACGCGACGTGCATCATCCTGCCCAAGGAAATCGGTCGCCACCATCGGCAGTCCAGCATCGCTGGTCTTTACCTGGCTGTGATCGCATTCGACATAGTTGAATCCCGCACAGGCCACGACGGAGACGGCCAGCAGGCAAACCAATACGGCACGACCCACATGCGAGGCAATCGACACTGCCTTCGAGCCGCGTCCTTCGATTTCGACGGCGCCGGTCTTCTCATGCTGTCTCAGCATGACGAAACGTCGAACCGCGCCGCCCGACATCATGCAATGCAGGCGAGCAAGCCCATCATCATATGTGGTTCCCGGAAGCATGGAACCGGAGACCGGACCATCCACATCGACGGCCACCGCAATCGCCGCGGACAGCAAGGCCGTCGCCAATCCCGCGAACACGGCGACCCACATCATACGGGACACGCGCAGCACGAAAGGCAACACCAATGACACCGCGGCCAGCAATACGATCAACGCCAGTATGGAAACCGCCACATACCGCCATGCGCCACCGTCGGCGCCGATGCCGAACACCCGCAGCAACAGATCGGACAGATTCGCGACGACCGGTTTGCCATCATGCGCGGAGGAGGGCAGCATGACGCTGCCGAACAGCTGACGCCATGTACCGTCGGAAGCGAAACGAACGGCATTGACCAACGTCGGCGCGCATACGAACGCCGCCGGAAGCGGAATCAGAAGCAACGCGGGCTTATGGGAGCGGACGAACAGCAGGAATCCCAGGAAGGTGAGCATCAGCGGCAGCAACAACTGCGGCTGCGCGGCGACGACCGGAATGAAACACAGCGCCGCAACCGCCGCCGCCTGGACCGACGCGTGGGGATTGACCAGATCCTCCGTCCGATACATGCCGACCGCACGGAACGAGAAGGCGAAAGCGGCCGGAAGAAACACCATGACCGTCAGCATCGTGGCATCCGCGTCATCATAAAGTCCCATGGACAACGCCAACGCGAACCACGCCAACGCGACCACGCAGCGCACCGCATCCGAGCGGGTGAAGATGCCGGCCAGCGCCCAGAAGGAAAACACCATGAGCGGGGCTGCAAGGAAGAACATCAGTCCGACAGCTCCGGCAACATGTCCACCAGTGAGCACCGACGCCAGCGCAAGCACCAACAGCCATGGCGCGTTAGGCGCACTGATGCCCGTGCCTGAGGCATACGACCATGACGTGGTCGCGGTATGAAGCAACTGGGTGAAGCTCGCGCCCGTGGGCAACAGCTGTGCGGAATACATCGACGCACCCGAACATACGGAACGAAGCACGTCCCAATACAGCACGACTATCCATATGCCGGCAATCAGCGCCGCGCCGAAGGCCAATCCCCATCTACGCAGCAACCGTTTACGCAGATGGTCCTTCTCAAGAGGACTGAGCAGCACGACATCCCTCTGGTCGCGCAACGCACGGCGACGGTCGAGCCATTCCCTGACCTGCCGATGATTCGCAGACAGCGTGGATAGCGATTTAAGCGTGACCTTGCTTTGCCTGCGCAACCGCGCATGGGCGCGCCAAGCACCCCGCAGACGCAGCAGCGCACGCCACGGCATCGCCAGCTCGCAGCATGCATGATACGGCTGTTTGCGCGCCAAGCAAAGCACGGCCAATCCCAACGACTGGATGATGGACCACAGCCAAAGCAACGGCCACCATGAACGGTGCATGTCAGTGTACGCGTATTTGGCATTCGCCTCGCGTACGGCAAGATACGGATCGATGCGACCGTCCTCGTCTTCCACAGGGCGCCCGTTCTTGGAACGGATTCCTTCGAATCGGGCTCTTCTGTGGGCGATGCGAGCCTGGGGAACCACTACGACACGCCCACCGCCAAGACATATGCGGCGGCACAGGTCCGTGGATTCCGCGAAGGTGCCGAACCAGGGGTCAGCCCCTTCGAACGCACGCAACGTAGCCAACGGCACCAACGCGCCCGATAGGGAGACCGACAGCACATCCTGACGCCCGTCATATTGCTCCTGGTCAGGCTCGCCGTCGACCACCAAAGGAAACGACATCATGGTGCCCGGCATACAAACCCACATTGTGCAGGTTCTTCGCCTGCCAATCCAACTGCTTGGCACCGAGCAGCGCGGCTGTCGGCGTGTTTCTCCACGCATCCAGCAACGTCTCGAAGCACCGGTCATCCGCCGGCCGCGAATCGTCATGCAAGGTCCACAACGCGCGGATGCCGGCATCAATGCCGATCTGATCCATCGCACGCGTTACAGCGTCCATGAAGGACGCCGCCTGCTTCACTCCCACCAGAATGACCCTCACCGTTTTGGCTTCCGGCACTTCCGTAAGCACATCCTGTGATAGTGAATGACATCGAAGGTCATCTGCATGGGCTGCTCGATCTGCCCCGTGCAATCGGCGATAACGATCATTCCTGGAAGCATGCGCTGCGCAAGCACCGCTCCAACGGTAGAAGCGAGGAATCGAAGGTCATGCTGCGCGGTGATCACCGCAGCCACGGACATATCGACGTCCTGCCGATGCGTATACGGTCTGCTGTTCAGCACATCGGTCACGATTGTCTGGATATCGCTGCTGGCGTTAGAATTCATAATTTAAGTGTACGCACGGGACGCACCATGCCTTCAAGCCCGTTCCTTGTGCTCTTTTTTGTAGCGACGACGCTCACGCTCGCTCATACCGCCCCAGATACCGAAACGCTCATCATGGTCGATGGCCCATTCCAGGCACTGTTCACGGACTTCACACTGGGCGCAAACCCTCTTCGCATCCCTGGTGGAACCGCCTTTTTCCGGGAAGAATGCTTCGGGATCGGTCTGCGAGCACAGCGCTTTGTGCTGCCAAGACACGTCATCATCCCGCTTGAACAAACCCCACAGTTCAGCAAGCGGATTCTCAGAAGACTCATCAGTCACGCCCCATGAGTCCTCCCATAATTGTGTGCGCACCTTTTATGCGCATACTTTCACATCGCTTCAAATTACACACACGCAATGTAATTTTGTCAAGTTTCCCCGTGTCAATGCCTATATTCCAGAAAATCCATGCTAAAGTTCAGCCCAATCTGGGGTCTACAGTCGCAGAATCGGTGAAAATCGGCCATTAACCTATAATTGCCCATTTGGATAGTGGTAGGTTCTAAAAGCATTGCGTCAAACGCGCATCTCAATCAGGGAAGGCAACACCGTGGCAACGTCATCAACCGGCAATAAGCTTCCTAACATCAATGGTCTTCAGGATGCGAAACCACGTCACAGCCTGGGATATCGCGTGCAGCATCACGTCAGGACCGCAGTCGCCGCGGCAATCGCCGCGACTCTGGTGTTCGTCGGCACTGCAGCTGCCGCTACTTGGATGGACGTCAATGGCATCATCAAGAACAATTCGGTCGACGTGATCGGCCAGGGTTCCCTGAATACGGACGCATCCATCATCGATCCGAACTCCGGCAAGCCGATCGAGTTCGTGCTGATCGGACAGGATTCCCGTGACGGCGCGGAGAACCAAGCCATCGGAGGCAGTTTCGATGACGTCATCGGCAACCATCAGGCCGACACCGCCATGATTGTGCAGATCTCCGCCGACCGCAAGGAAATCAACCTGGTCTCCATTCCACGAGATTCCCTGGTGGACGTGCCTCAGTGCGAAACGTCGAAGGGCACGATTCCCGCACAGTATAACGTCATGTTCAATTCCATCTTCGCAGGTGCCTACAAAACCGGCGGAGATCTCTCCTCGGCAGCCAGCTGCACGCTGAACGCCGTGAACAGTCTCACCGGGTTGAATATTCAGAACTTCATCGTCGTGGACTTCGCCGGCCTGGTCAAGATGATTGATTCAGTCGGCGGCGTGGACCTGTGCATTCCGCAGAACGTCAACGACCCGTACACCGGACTCAATCTCGACAAGGGCATGCACCATCTTGACGGCGTTGCGGCGACGCAGTACGCCCGGATCCGTCACGGCATAGGAGACGGATCCGACACCTCGCGTACCACACGTCAGCAGTATCTCATCAAGCAGCTGATGAGCGAGGCGCTCAGCAAGAATCTGTTCACTGACACCGCGCAGCTGTACCAGCTGGCGAAATCCGCGCTGAAATCGCTCAACATATCCCAAGGCATGGCTGATACCGCGGCTTTGGCGGGACTTGCCATGAGCCTGAAGAATTTCACCATGACCAACCTGCAGACCCAGACCGTCCCCGTGGTCCCAGCACCGTCCGACCCCAACCGTTCCGTCTGGACCGACGAAGCCGACAATCTCTGGGAGAAGATGCGAGCGGGCAAGCCGATTTTCGATACCGCCGATTCAAACTCGGGCGACTCCTCCGACACCAGTTCAGATAATTCAGCCAGCTCCGACGATTCCGGCACGACCGACAGCAACCAGTCGGACACCACTGCCGAGACTCCCGATCCCGTCACGGGACTGATCACCAAATCCGACGGCACGTTGGTCGATCCAAGCACTGGCGGCACCGTCGACCCGGATGACGGCTCCATTCATGACGCGACCACGGGCCAGTATATCGGCCTTGCGGATCGATACCTTAATGCGACCGTATGTGCCGTTCCGGCAAAGAACTGACGTAGACCACGCAATCGTCCCCTTTCAACGTATGACGCAGGGACGAATCTTTTTGGAGGAACCATGAGTGAAGGCAAAGGAGCAAAAGAGCCTACGAGCGTGCCACCAAGTTTCATTCCGTCATCAGGACGCAAAAAAACCATGCCGTCCACGGATTCCTCCCGCTCGCAAAGCGCACCGAGCCAGCCAGCGAGTTTCGCACCGGCGAAACGTTCTGACCATGCATCATCTGTAAAACCGGCCAAACGCACGGCGCGTCCTTCTTCCTCGGTTCCGCAAAGCTTCCAGCCTGCGGCACGGGCAACGAGCGAGACAAGAAGAAACCCTTCATCATCTCCGGTGTCCTTCGCTCCAGAACATACCCGCACGGCCAATCCAACGCAGCAGTTCGGGGTCATCCTCCGTCTCCACGGCGCTCCGATCTGTTCCATCCTCTCCAGCGACGGCTTCCGTGCCAAAAAGAAGACCTCGCGTCGGACGTATCGTCCTTTCCATTTTCCTTGTACTGATTCTCGCACTGGGAATAGGGGTATTCTCCGCTTGGAACTGGGTCGATGACCAGCTCAACAAACAGACCTGGCTGACATCCAAAGCGGACACCGCCGGCGAAAGCTGGCTTATTCTTGGCTCCGACGAACGTGAGGGCACCATCGGAGACGCCGGCGACGTCGAAGGTTTCAGAACCGACACCATTCTTGTACTCACCAAGCCGAAGACAGGATCGTCCTCGCTGATTTCCATTCCTCGCGATTCCCTGGTGGAAATCGATGGGAGCTATATGAAGATCAACGCCGTGGCGCAGCTGTACAGCCGCAAACAGTTGGTCAACGAGGTGGAGGACATCACCGGCCAGAAAATCAACCATGTGGCAATGGTCCGCTTCGGCGGACTCGTCAAAGTGGTCGATGCCTTGGGAGGCGTGGACCTATGCTACGACCAGAATGTGAATGACCCTTATTCGGGTATGAACTGGACCGCCGGATGCCACACCGTGGACGGCAACACCGCTTTGGCGTTCTCCCGTATGCGATATGCCGATGTGCAAGGCGATTTCGGCCGTGCCGCACGTCAGCGCCAGGTGATCAACGCCATCGTCAAGAAGGGCGCTTCCAAACAGACGCTCACGAATTTCAACAAGACCAAAAAGGTCGCCGCAGCGGCGTTGAGCTCCGTAACCGTGGATGAGAAAGCATCGACTTCCTCTCTGCTTCGGATGGCGTTGGCTTTCAAAAGCGCCTCAGGCAAGGATGGCATTTCGGGAAGCGTGTATTGGACCGATCCGGACTATTACGTCGATGGGGTCGGATCGTGCGTTCTGCTGAATGACGCGAAGAACATCCAGCTTTTCTCCGAACTCTCACACGGCACGCATTCCGCAGGAACCGTGGGCACGCTGGCCGAACAGCAAAACTGACGACACGCCGGAGGATGTGGATAACCCACATCCTCCGACCACAACCCTCATATTGGCTTGCGGCATGCCGCCGCTCTTGCCCCATGCTGGCCGTATGAACAAAAAGGCCCCTCACCGTATAAGCGAACAACATCTCACTGTATTGAGTTGGAGCGCGCCTTTGCTGGCGCAGCTCATCATGCTGATTGTCATGTGTATGCAACGTCATTGGCTCTATGCGGCGATGCTCGCTCCGAGTCTGCTCGGCAGCGCATTGATGCTCATCACCATGATCATGCGCGTCAGGCATGAAGAAACGAACAGCAACACCATTACTGGAAGCGATTCGCCGGTTCCAACGCATCATAACGGAAACGAAATCGACCATGCTCAGCTTTTCGCCGACATGCCGTCCATAAGTTTTGAGCATCTGCATGGCCTGGACAACGACCCGCTCATATGGCGCACCATCGTGCGTAATTGGCTTGTCCGTTCCCCAACGAACGGCATCGGCATGTCAGAACATGGCATATTCCATATAGATCTGGCATCATCCGGACCACATGCCATGGTCGCGGGGACCACAGGCTCGGGGAAATCCGAACTGCTGATCAGTTGGTGCATGGCATTGGCGATTCGGCATAGTCCTCAAACCCTCCATTTCGTCTTTCTGGATTTCAAAGGAGGATCGACCTTCAACGCTTTGGAGCGTCTGCCGCATACCGTGGGCAACGTCTGCGATCTTGACCTCGCCCATGCCGTCCGTGCGCTGAACGCCATAGAACAAGAATTGGCACGCAGGGAGGCCTTGGTAAGTGCCGAACGCGTTTCCAGATTCGACCAGCTTTCCCATCCCCCTGCACGGCTCGTGGTGGTCATTGACGAATTCCATGCATTGCGCGACCGTCTACCCGACTATATGCAGCGACTCAATCGATTGGCGTCGCTCGGACGCTCTTTGGGTATGCATCTCATCGTATGCACGCAAAATCCCATGGGTCAGGTCCATGCCGATATGAAGGCCAACATATCGCTGAGCATCTGCCTACGCGTCACCGACCAAATGCAATCGAATGAACTGATCGGCACCAAGGATGCAGCTTTGATTCCACCGGCCTTCCCCGGTGCCGCTTACTGTCATGACGGTCAACGCACTGTTCCTTTCCGCTGCAGCGCGGTCCATGACATTGATTCCTTGGTGCATGCCATCAACACCGCATCGGCATTCAGCGGCACCACCAATCCCTCCCCTTTGTTCTCCGCGCCGCTCGCACCACATGCAGGCAAAGACGATTTGACGGCGCCACAGCGAGAGGCATGGCACCATGTGCCTTTTGCTTTGAGCGACGACGGTGTACTCATCTCCACCGCATTCCTTGACGTAGGACACGGCAACATCGCCGTGATTGGCGCATGCGGAAGCGGCAAAACCAATCTGCTGCTCTGCTGCGCCAGCCGTCTCTATGAATCCGGTCGCTGCACCATCCGGTTCACACGCAAGACGAACAGCGAATGGACCACCGACGACGGCAGAATATCGCCGCAGCACGAACGCACCATATGGTTCGTGGATGACGCCGACGAATTGCTCTCCCTTTCGCAGCCATGCCCGAAGCCGATAAGCTCAAGACCGCACTCGCCGATCCGTCCGTCACGGTAATCGCAGCTGTGGAAAAGCCGCAAAGCACCCTACTTGAACGTTGCCTCACACGTGTTGCGTTTTCCTTGCGGAGAGAGCCACCGATGTGATGATGGGGATTCCCAGCGCGGTTCTCGACGGTTTCGGCGTCGATGACTATGCCATTGCCGGGCGTGGGGTCTTCATCCAACAAGCACGGGCATGTCCCGTGCAATGCGCAATTCCAAGGATTCTAAAAAAACCTGGCTTCTTTTGCGAAAAAGTCTTGAAAAATCATCCGATTCGTGGTTATCTAAATAACGGATAGAACGCCACTTATGGCAAGAGGAAGGCGATTACATGAGCAGTGCTTTCGATTGGCGAGCCAAGGCCGCGTGCCGGGACAAGGATCCGGAACTGTTTTTCCCGGTCGGCAACACCGGTGCCGCCTACCAGCAGATCGAGGAAGCTAAGGCGGTCTGCCGCACCTGCAAGGTGATTGACGCCTGTCTGAAGTGCGCGTTGGACACCAATCAGGATTATGGTGTCTGGGGCGGTCTGAGCGAAGACGAACGCCGCGCGCTCAAGCGGCGCGCGATGCGTGCACGTCGCTCGCAGGCCATGCAGATGCAGGTCTGATTCTTTTCAGGGCATATGGAAGGGCCGGTCGGATTCGATGGAATCCGACCGGCCCTTCCATATGCCATTCCAGTTCTAGAGGTCAGTTATCTTGCGCGGCACGCAGTTTCATGTCGAGCACCACACGGGTACCACCACCGCGACGTGGCTCCCAATGCACCGTTCCGCCAAAATCATTGGTGACGAACGTGTTGATGATCTGTGTTCCAAGCCCTGATCCGGAAGAGCGAGCCATGCCATCATGCTCCTCATCCGCCAAGCCGGTGCCATCATCCTCCACCACCACGTTGAGGTTATTGCCACCGCGGCCCACGGAAATCGTGATATGTCCTTCCTTACGTCCTTCGAAACCGTGTTCCACCGAATTGGTGATCAGTTCGGTAAGCACCAACGATAGCGGCGTGGCATCCTGTGCCGGCATCATGCCGAATTTGCCTACGAAATCGACATCGATGTGCTGGTCGCGCATCGTAGCCAAATCGACGGCCATCTTAAGCAGGTTGGAAATGACCTTGTCATAGTCGACGATCTCATCGGCGGTCTGGCTCAATCCCTCATGCACCATGGCGATGGTCTGCACGCGGCGCTGTGCTTCCTTGAGCTCCTTTTTGACCTCTTCGGACTTGGTCTTGCGCGCCTGCAAGCGCAGCAACGCGGATACCGCCTGAAGATTGTTCTTCACACGATGGTGAATCTCGGAAATGGTGGCGTCCTTGGTCTGCAATTCCTTCTCGCGGCGGCGCAATTCGCTGACGTCACGGCACAGCACGATACCACCCACGCGACCATTGGCGTCCATCAACGGCAGAGAGCGCATGGACACCGCGGCTTTGTTGGCGTCCAATTCGGAATCCACCGCGGCTTTGCCGCTCAGTACCAATGGCAGCGTTTCCAGCACCGGATCGTTCTCATGCAGCAGTTTGGTGCCGATCTCGCTCAGATACTCCCCCTGCATGGTGCTGACCGATCCCAAACGACGGAAACAGCTGATGGCGTTCGGAGACGCGTATCGGACGATGCCGTCGACGGTGAGCACGATGAAGCCATCCGCCACACGTGCGTTATGGCGCTGGTTCATAACCGGGTTACGGTACGGGAACTGGCCGCGCGGAATCATCTCATACAGCTGTTTGCCGGCGCTGATGCTTTCGGACTCATAACGGCCGTTCGATTCGCGTGTGGCCATGTTGGTCTCGCGGACCACCAAGCCAAGCGTCTTGCCATTATGACGCACCGGGGCGTACACGTTGCAGACCTTGGCCTTGCCGACCGTACGCAGTTTCGAGGAGCGGAACACCGATTCGGAGTCCATGGCCGCGTCAAGCTCGGCGCACAGGGATTCCGGGACGACGTTGCCGACCACATCCTCGGCTCTCAGACTCATCACCGTGGACGGACGGCATTGCTCGGCAATGATGTACTTGCCCTCGCCGTTCTGCAGGATTAGCAGCAAGTCGGCGAAACTCAAATCGGCAATCACCTGCCAATCGGCCACCAACTGGTGCAACCATTCACGATCGTCGTCACCGAAATCCGGACGGGTCATCAGGATATGTGAGAAATCAGCCATGCAACCATAATACGCATCAATGGCGAGGTTGCATACCATATGCCCACGTATAATGCGGAAACGCCGATTGACATATCCGACGGTTACGCTAACGTAGGTTACGGTTCCGTAACTTATAGTGGAGGCATCCGATGGCGAAACCTACAAACGCAGAAATCGAGGCGAAACGCGCGGTCATCGCCGAAGCACGCGAGCAGGCCCTGCAGGCGAAAGCTGAGACCATTCGCGTGAAGGCGCACAATAAGGCCGAGAACATTCGACGCAAGGCGGATGCAAAAGCCAAACGTGCCATCGCCAAAGGCGAAGCCCATGCCGCAAAAATCGAAGGCATCGTCCCCGCCGAAATCGAACGCAAAATCAGACTCGACGTGCATGGCAGGCCAAAGCCGCTCCTGCGTGGCTGGATCCACGCCATCGCCACTCCCCTGGCTCTTGCCGCGGGCATCGTGCTGATCTGCCTCGCTCATGGCACCGGGCTCAAATGGGCGTGCGCCGTGTTCATGACCTGCTCGCTGGTACTGTTCGGCAATTCCGCCTGTTATCATCTGGGAGATTGGTCACCACGGGTTACCGATGTGCTCCGTCGCATCGACCATATGAACATCTTTTTGCTGATCGCCGGCACTTATACGCCCGTTTCCTTCGCGCTCACGCCATTCTGGCGTGATTCCATCATCGCGGGCATGTGGATCTGCACCACGGTGGCGCTCATCATCCATGTCATCTGGATCAGCGCGCCTCGCTGGCTTTATGTTCTTGTCTATATTATTTTCGGCGTGTCCGGCGTCGCGTTCATGGGATTGTTCTGGATGTCCCCCTATGCCGGACCTACCGTGGTGATACTGCTGTGTGCCGGCGGCGCCTGCTATATCGCCGGAGCCATCGTGTATGCGCTGCGCAAGCCCGACCCCTGGCCGAAGGTGTTCGGCTTCCATGAGATCTTCCATACCGGAACCGTGGCGGGATACGCCTGCCACATGGTGGCCATCTACATGGTGATCGTACAATTGTGGCCCTAAGGCGTAATCAACCCCACATGGACAAAACAAAATAAGCCCGTCCCCTCATCGTACGAATGCGATGGAGGAACGGGCTGTTGTTTTCGTCACACGTATGTCAGGCGAGCGGCTTGGCCTCCTTGATGGTCACGGAAATCTCACGGCCGTTCGGGCGGTATAGGTCACCGTATCTCCGGCATGAGCGCCATTGATGGCGGCGCCAATCGGCGATTCAGGACTGATGATGCTGTAATCCGTGGCGATGGACAGGTCTCGCGTGCCAAGCACGTACACCATTTCACGTCCGTTGACTTCAAAGGGTCACTAGGGATCCGTCACCGACCTCACCGGCCTTGGGCGCAGTCAGAATCTTCGCATTGCGCAGTTTGACGGTCAGTTCGTCGATGCGTCCCTGATTCACGCGCTGCGCCTCACGGGCAGCCTGATAGCCGCCGTTCTCGCTCAAATCGCCTTCGGCACGCGCCGCGGAGACCTTGGACAGAATCTCGTCACGGTACTCGCCCTCACGCCAGGCGAGTTCTTCTTTCATCTTGTCGTACGCCTCCTGCGTCAGCAGGATCGTCTTTTCTTCGGCCATGTTATCCTCCTTGACCTTGGAAGAATGATACCCGTCAATCAGCGGGTGGGATGATGTCGATCACGAACACCAGCGTGTCCTCGCCGCCGATGCCGGCCTGCGGAACACCACGGGAGCCATAACCGTACTCCGGCGGAATGGACACCACCAGGCGGGAACCGACGTTGTGTCCCGGAACGGTCTGATCCCAGCCCTTGATGACCTGTCCCACACCGATGCCGAACGTGGCCGGCTGGTGACGGTCGAAGCTGGAGTCGAACGGGGTGTCCTTGCCCCAGACCACACCATGGTAGTTGACGGTGACGGTGTCTCCACGGCGGACCATCGGGCCATTGCCTTCAAAAGAGCTCCACGACCTTCAGGCCGGCGGGAGCGATCTCAGTCGGGAATTCGATGGTCGGGCGATCGCCGAATTCGGCATTGACAACAGGCATTTCAGATGCCATGGTGAACCTCCTTGAAAAAACACAGTGTCACCAAGATTAGCACCATCCATCGCTAGCATTCAACAACATTGACCGCAAGACCGCCTTTCGACGTCTCCTTGTACTTGGCCATCATGTCCTCGCCGGTGTCCTTCATGGTTTTGATGGCTTGGTCAAGACTCACGATATGCGTGCCGTCGCCCAGCATGGCCATACGGACCGCGTTGATGGCGGTATTGGCCGCCATGGCGTTGCGTTCGATGCAGGGAATCTGCACCAGACCACCGACCGGATCGCAGGTCAGTCCCAGATTGTGCTCGATACCGATTTCCGCGGCATTCTCCACTTGGTGAGGCGTGCCGCCCATCACGGCGCACAGCCCCGCCGCGGCCATGGAACAGGCTGCCGACCTCGCCTTGACATCCGACTTCGGCACCGGAAATGGACGCGTTGCGTTTGAACAAGTATCCAATCGCCCCTGCGGTCAGCAGGAACGTCACCACACCATCCTCATCCGCATGATCCACGAAATGCCAATAATAGTGGAGCACCGCCGGAATGACGCCAGCCGCACCGTTGGTAGGCGCGGTGACGATGCGTCCGCCTGCCGCGTTCTCCTCGGAAACCGCCAATGCGAACAGGTCGACCCATGCGGCGTCCGATGATTCGAGTACGGCGTCGGAGCGCCTGCCGTCCCGTTTGAGCACGTCGCTGTTGGATGCGAGCCTTGCATACATTTTTTGGCGCCCTGCGGGGCACGTCAAGGCCGCCAGGCAGAACGGTTTGGTTGGTATTGCAACCGTGCTGCACGCAGCGGCGCATCACATGCCATACAGTGTCCAAATCGCTGCGCACCTGCACGGCGGACCGCATGGCCGTCTCATTGGCCCACACCACATCGGCCACACTCATGTGACGTTCATCGCACAGCGAGATCAGTTCGTCGCATGTGGTGAACGGATAGGGCATGTCCATATCGATATCGGTTGAGGAATCGTCGGTCTGATCGGCGAAGGCCGTTCCCGCAGGGGGTTTCTCATGGATGCCGATCATCAGGTCGTCGGCGTCGCCTTGTCTGGACGAATCCACCGCCAATGGAATACCAGACCTGTTCATCGATGAGATTGTTCTGCCGGTCGAAGGCTTGGAATCGCATGCCGTTGGGATGGGCCGCCATGCGGTGCCATACATCCATCACCACATCGCGTCCGTAATCGAAATCGATGCGATGCGTGCCGTTGAGCATCAGCTCGCCGCCTGCCTCGCATTCCATACGGATATTGCTCATGTGATCGGTATCGACGGTTTTCGGTACGTTGCCTTCCAAGCCCGCCACCGTGGCGCGATCGGTACCGTGCCCAAGACCGGTCAGGGCGAGCGAACCATACAGTACCGTTCGCACGCGGCCGACCCGGTTCAGTATGCCGTCACGTTCAAGGGAGGCAGCGAATCTGCTGGCCGCGACCATCGGCCCTACGGTGTGCGACGAGCTGGGGCCGACGCCGATGGTGAACATCTCCAGAATGCTGAACATGTATATTGCGCTCTCTTTTCCGCGTCTTCGCCGTCACGCCGCGTAAAGCACGCTGAACATGCGAATCATGATGAGTAGGCCGATGATGGCAATGACGATTTCCGCGATAAGCAGAATTATCGCAACGGTTTTGCGATTGCCGAGTTTGACGTCGAGCAGTTTTGCGAAAAGGAAAGCGACGAAGCCCAAGGCTGCTCCGTTCAGCGCGATCGCGCCGACCTGGCCGTTGGTAAGAACGCTTTCCCCGACTTTGGCGAGTATCGAATTGATGGTGGCGGTGAACACCAGCAGGCTCCATACGCCGTATCCAATCAATCCTACCGCCGCATAGCCGAACGGGCGGAATCGTTCCTTGAGTTTGAAAGTGAACGATTCGGCGCACCACAACAATGCGAAGCCCACAACGAAGGTGAACGCCACGGCAAGGAATGCGGCTTCCAATGCCCACGGAACGAGTGCCAACGAATGGTCCATCAAGGTAAAGTACAGCGGAGAACATGCGATTTCGCCGATAGCGAGCACGCCGGCAACGATAATCACCTGCGCAAGCATCAGGGGATTTCAGTGGCGGGCTGTTCGATTACAGGCTTGATGTCTTTCGAAGTCATGCGTCATCCGTTTCAGTCGGTGTCATACGGTTTGTAATGTCCGACAGTGTACCTACGGAATGTTTCGGGAACGATATGCCACATTTTGCCTACACATTGCCCACATTTTTCCATAACCCACCGTGGAAAAGGGTTGAATCGCAGTGAATCGCGATGATGCCAAAACCGTTGGAGAATAAAGGAAAACCGCCATCTCTGGCGGTTTCCAAAAGTGCCTCCAGCGGGACTCGAACCCGCAATCCGAAGAGGTCGATTTTAAGTCGACTGCGTATACCGATTTCGCCATGGAGGCTTTGCGCCGGCCAGAAGAAAAAGCCGACGCCAAGCTATTATGCCACGTCAGCGCGCAGCAAGCAATCTGGTGCCGTAATCCAGCACGATACCGTCAAGCAGGCCATGTTCGCTGGCCATGAAGGAATCGATGCGCTGGCCATGATCCTCATATGCGGCTTCAGACACCTTGGCAAGCACACGGTTCCACACCAATGCGCCGCCGCCGACCACATCGACGCGTCCGGGATGAATGGTCTTGTAGGTCAGACGCTCCTCACGAGGCATGTGCAGGAACCGGTCGTCAACGGCATAGGCATCTTCCAGCGTGCAGCGTGCGCCGTCCACGGCGGTGTGGTCGTATTCCGTCAATCCCATAGCCAATGCGGTCATGGTGGTGACCGTTCCGGACACGCCGATGATGGTGTGGGTCTTGCCGGCGGGAACGATCTTGAACGCCTCGTCGATATGCGCGTCGATATCCGCGACCGCCTCGGCGATCTGCCCCTCGGTCGGCGGGTCGTTTTTCAGATGACGCTCCGTCATACGGACAGACCCGATATTCATGGAGAACGCGGCCTGCACCTGCGTGCTCGGATGGGTGACGCCGTCGCCTCCCAGCACCAGTTCGGTGGAACCTCCGCCCAAATCGACCACCAGATAGGGGCCTCGACCTCGCGATGGACGATGCTGGTGGCACCAAGGAAGCTTAAATCCGCTTCCTCCGTGCCTGGAATGACTTCGGGACGCACGCCCAAGATCTTCTCGATGTTGTCTTCGAATTCCTCACGGTTCTCGGCATCACGGGTGGCCGATGTGGCCACGAAGCGGATGCCGTCCACGGATGTTCGGCAAGCACGCCGGCGAATTCTCGGGCGGCCTCATAGGCGCGCGCCAACGCCTCGTCGGCGAAGCGATGGGTTTTGTCCACGTCCTGACCGAGACGAATCACCCGCAGGATGCGCGGAACGATGTCTTCCACACCGTCCTCGCTCACACGCGAGACTTTCAGACGAATCGAATTCGTGCCGCAATCAATACCGGCAACGGTTACCGACTTCATTACTCCCACCTTCTACTCTTCGTTTTCCACTGCGCAACGGCATACGGCCGGATCGAACTCATGTTTGATGGCGGACAGGGCCATATCACCGATGGGGTTGGCGCCCTCACCCATCACCAGCGTCTGGGCCAACAACGCGTGCAGGCATTTGACACGCACCGGCATGCCGCCGGCACTGGTGCCTTCGATGTGTTCCTCGCTGTCTTCCAAGGCCAAAGCGATTTCATGGCGGAACGCGAGGTACAGTTCGTGGGCACGTTCGTATCCGGCACGCAGATCCTCGTTTTCGGCCAGCATATCGTTGTATTCCTTCATCTTGCCTTCGGCTTCGATGTGGGAGATGGCCTTCACCGCTTCGGGCCCGGTCAGATAGCAGGTCGTCGGGAACGGGACACCGCCTGGAAGCAACGGCCGGGTGACCACAGCCAAAAGGCCGGCCGCATACGCAACGGGCTCCGACGGCGACCATGCCGCGCGGGTAACGTCAAGCTGACGCTCCACCACGGCGATATCATGTTCGGTGGCGGGTTGGGCAAGCACTTTGTCCGCCAAACCCTTGGCCTGTTCGATAATCGTCATGTCCATGTCACTCCTGTCCGTCTTCCGACGGCTGCTGACCGTCCTGTTGCGATTGGCCAGTCTGTTGTTGACTGTCCTGTTTGTCTTCTTCGCCGGCATGCTGCGACTGTTTCGTCGAGTCGGCCTTCACGGGATCCGACCGATCCGCCTGCTTGAAGGAATATGCAAGTTCCTTATACCACGGCAGGGCGGTTTTCGGTGATTCGTCGTATGTCGTCCCTTTTTTCGGCTCGCTCTTGCCGGTCACCGCTTCGGGATGCTCGACACGAATCGCCTGTTCGCCGGGGAAGACGAATCCCAAACGATCCCTGGCCTGGGCGGTGACATACGCCTTGTCATCCCATCTTGCGATATCGTTCTCCAGCTCGCGTTTCTGCGCGACCAACGCCGCCTCCTGTTTTTTCAGTCCGTTAAGCTCTGCCAGATTCAACGCATAGGTATGGAATGTCGATGCCAACTGGATGGTTCCCAAAGCCACGATGAACAATGCCACGAAGAACGCGACCGGGCCGGCGCCGCCGCGTTGTGATGGTTTTTTTCGTGCCTTCGAACTCATAGCAACGAAAATACCCGTCGCGTTCGACTTGGAACACGACGGGTATTTCTATGTCAACGCATTCATGATGCGCTGGCTACGCTCACTCGGCGATGTACTTCTTGCAGGCCTTGAAAGCGCTGTAGCCGGCGTACTGAGCGGTGGAGCCGAGCTCCTCCTCGATCTCGAGCAGGCGGTTGTACTTGGCGACGCGCTCGCCACGGGCCGGGGCACCGGTCTTGATCTGGCGGTGTTCTTGGCCACAGCCAGGTCGGAGATGGTGGTGTCCGGGGTCTCGCCGGAGCGGTGGGAAACCATGGAGGTGAAGCCGTTCTCGGTGGCCAGCTCGATGGCGTCGAGGGTCTCGGTGACGGTGCCGATCTGGTTGAGCTTGACCAGCAGGGAGTTGGCGGCGCCGAGCTTGATGCCCTTGGCCAGACGTGCCGGGTTGGTGACCAGCAGGTCGTCGCCGACGAACTGCAGGCGATCGCCGAGCTTGGCGGTGATGGCCGCCCAGTCGTCCCAGCCTTCTTCCTGGAACGGATCCTCGATGGAGACGATCGGGTACTCGTTGATGAGGTTCTCGTAGAAGTCGAGCATGTAGCCGGAGTCACGCTCTTCGCCGTCGAAGTGGTACTTGCCGGTCTCCTTGTTGTAGAACTCGGAGGAGGCCACGTCGAGGGAGATGCCGATCTGCTTGCCCGGCTCGTAGCCGGCGGCGGAGATGGCGTCCATGATGTACTTGAGGGAGTCCTTGTTGGACTTCATCTTCGGAGCGAAGCCGCCTTCGTCGCCGAGGCCGGTGTTCAGGCCTGCTTCTTCAGGACGTTCTTGAGGGTGTGGTAGACCTCGACGCCAGCCTGCAGGGCCTCGCTGTAGGTGTTGAAGCCGTACGGGGAGATCATGTACTCCTGGATGTCGGTGGCGAAGTCAGCGTGGGCGCCACCGTTCATGATGTTCATGTTCGGGACCGGCAGGATGTGGCCGTTGGTGCCGCCGATGTAGCGGTACAGCGGCTGATCGGCGGACTCGGCGGAAGCGTACAGAGCGGCCAGGGACACGCCGAGGATGGCGTTGGCGCCCAGCGGCCCTTGTTCGGGGTGCCGTCGAGCTCGATCATGGTCTCATCGAGAGCGCGCTGGTCGGAAGCATCCATGCCGATGACCTTCGGAGCGATCTCCTCGTTCACGGCCTTGACCGCGTTGAGCACACCCTTGCCGCCGTAGACGGACTTGTCGCCATCGCGACGCTCCCAAGCCTCGGCTTCACCGGTGGAAGCACCGGACGGAACGAGGCCGCGGCCCTGAGCGCCGTCTTCGGTGTCAAGAACGACCTCAACGGTCGGGTTGCCACGGGAATCAAGAATCTGACGCGCGTAAACGCTTTCAATTACTGCCACAACTACTCCTTATAAACGTTAGGTTGTGATGACAGACTTAAGAATAATGCCTTTTGTGGACGAGTGCCAGAATTTCTCGGAAAAATAATATGAGCGCTAACATTCGGCTGGATATAGACAGATTCCGCACATCTGACCGCCCCTCTGGCTCCGCCGCCACTGTCGAGGACTGGCGGCGGAGACGACTGAGGGCGGTCAGAGGATACCGAGCCTGCCGACGGTATTCGCGTTGGATCGCCCGCGTCACCGGCCCGATTCCATAGCCCGCATCCCCCAGCTCGACGACCGGGCGCACGCCCATCAGGGCGTTGGTGGCGAAGACCTCATCCCAGCTGTCCAGCGAATCCTGTCGGAAGGTCCCCTGCTCGGCCTCGTATCGTTCGCACAGCCACGCCCGCACGGTGCCGGGTAGCAGCCCGCATCGCTCGTCCGGCGTGTACAGCCGCCCGTCGCGCACGAAGAACAGGTTCGCGTTGGTGGTCTCGCAGATGTCGCCGCGCGTGTTGAGGTACACGGCGGAATCGAAGCCGAGCCGCCGAGCCGAACGCGATTCGAGTATGTTGTCTCCCTGATTCAGCGTCTTGTGCGCCGTGAGCGGCGAACACTCGTTGCGCCAGGCGCGGCACCAGCCAAGCCTGAGACCGCGGTCCTGCGCCCAATCCGCATACGGGTTCGGCCGATGCGTGACGATGACGTTCGCGGACGACACCATGAGCTTGACCGCGAACGACCGACCGTCAGGCAATTCTGCCGCGTCGAGATGTTCGGCGATATGAGCCCGCAGCGTATCATCGTCCGGCGCGTCGATATCCAATGCCCGCGCTCCGCGCCGAAGCCGGTCGAGATGACGGTCGAGCATGACGAGTCGCCCGCCGGTCAGGTTGATGGTCTCGAATACGCCGAGGCCGAACTGGTATCCCTCATCCAGAGCGAATGTGATTCGGCCGTGCCTTCGCCGCCAGGCGTGCCATTGCTATTAGTCATGCCATTGTCCTTGTCTTCCGTCATGCACGTCACTGTCCGACACGTCACAGTCCAGCGCGTCGAGCAGCGCCTGTGCTTTCTGCATGGCCTCGTCGTATTCGGCGTCCGGGTCGGATTCGATGGTGATGCCGCCGCCCGCGCCGATCCGGTACAGGCCCGCCTTGTCACATCGCCCGACGTGCGTCGCGCAGCGGATCAGAATGCTCAGATCGCAGTCGCCATCGGCGGTGATGTAGCCGAGAGAGCCGGTATACACGCCGCGAGGCGACCGTTCATACCGGTCGATGAGTTGCATGACGCGGCGCTTGGGAGCCCCCGTGATCGATCCGCCCGGCGACATGACGGCAAGCAGTTCGGGCAGATCGCGGGCATCGGGCAATTCGGCCTCGACGGTGGACACCAGATGGAACACGTGCGGGTGGGTCTCCAGTTCGGCGAACCCCGTGACCTGCACGGTTCCGGGAGTCGCCGCGCGGCTCAGATCATTGCGTTCGAGGTCGGTGACCATGAGCAGCTCATCATGGTCCTTGCCGGATTGCTCAAGGGCGGCGCGGTTGGCCGCGTCCGCCTGCACGGTGAGGCCACGTGGCCGCGTTCCTTTGATGGGGCGGGTGACGACATGGCCGCTGCGGCATTCGAGGAACCGTTCCGGCGACGAGCTGACGATCTGCCATCCGCCGCCGTTGACATACGCGGAGAACGGCGCGGGATTGTCGTCGTTCAGACGCAGGAACATGTCCAGGGGCGTCACGGGACTGGTGACGTCGAGACGCAACGAGTAGTTCACTACGTAGGCTTCGCCGTCGTGCATGGGCGATTTGAGTCGTTCCACGGCCTCGCAGTATGAGGCGCGATCGTGGTCGCAGCGCCATGCGCCGCGGTGGGAGGCTGAGGTGTGCGGGGAGTCTGGATAACCACCCTCAGTCGCTTCGCGACAGCCCCGCCAGCGGGGCGGACTGGCAGACGGATCGTATGGCGGCGATGTTCCGGGCGCTGTTCGGGTGGCGATGATGGCTGAGCAGGGTCAGCGAGCGCCGCTGCCGGTCTTCGATGAGGATGTCGTCGAAACTCCACCATGCGGCGTCCGGCGGCGTCTTTCGCTCTGCCGCCTGCTGGCCGCCGTCGAACCGGGATCGCACGCCTTCCCGGCGCGGCCGTCATCATATGACATGAATCCGAGCACGCCGGGCTCGTCACGCAGCCGGTCGTGCAGCAGCATGAGCGCGTCTTGGCCGGGGAGCAGCAGGTCCCGCCAGACATCGTCGTCTCCGCAGACGGCGAGGGTGCCTTCCATCACGTCATCGCCGTATTGCATGAGCCGATGGTAGGCGTGCAGTCCGAGCACCGAATACCGTCCGCCCCGCCCCGAGTGCAGGAGCGCCAGGGCCTGGCCATTGTCGAAATGCCGGATCAGCGAAGTCAGGGGATGGTACGGCAGCCGGATCATGCCGTTCCGCTCCCCGATGCCTCCGGGCATGCCTTCGAACGGGGGATCCGGAGCCCATCATGCCTTCCTCGGTTGCGGCTTCCATGCGAAGTCGTGCAGCAGGTCGCTCACCCAGTCCATGACCTGATCGCCCGGCATCGGTTTGCCGCCGAGCGTGCCCGCGAACGGCGCGGGGATCAGGTATGTGTGCGTGACGCCGGTATTGCGCCCCGCGGTAGATGCGGTTGATGCGCATCTGCATCGATTCGGGCGGGTCGATCTTGCCGACGCGCACGTTCTTGCCCTGCGCGACGATCTCCGATATGCCGAGTTCCCGCGCCTTCATGCGCAGGCGTGCCACGCCGAACAGCGTCTCGAACTCCTCCGGCAGTTTGCCGTAGCGATCCGTGAGTTCGTCGGCGAGTTCCTTGAGGTCCTCATCGGTGCGCGAAGCGGCCAGTTTCCGGTATGCTTCGAGCCGCAGCTTGTCGGAATCGATGTAGTCGACGGGGATGGACGCTTCGATGGGCAGGTCGATGGTGACCGCGACCGGCTCGGTCCGCTCCGGCTCCTTGTACTGTTCGACGGCTTCGGACACCATACGCACGTACAGGTCGAAGCCGACGCCCTCGATGTGCCCGGCTCTGCTCGTCGCCCAGCAGGTTGCCGGTGCCGCGCAATTCGAGGTCCTTCATGGCTACGTCGAAGCCAGAGCCGAGCGCCGTGTTCTGCGCGATGGTGGCGAGCCTGTCATGCGACTGCTGGGTCATCGGCTTGGTCGGATCGTACAGGAAGTACGCATACGCGCGCTCACGTCCACGGCCGACGCGGCCACGCAGCTGATGCAGCTGGCTCAAGCCGAAGCGGTCGGCGTGGTCTACGATCAGCGTGTTGGCGTTGGAGATGTCGAGTCCGGTCTCGATGATCGTCGTGCATACGAGCACGTCGATGTCGCGATGCCAGAAGTCGCGGATTACGCCGTCAAGCTGCTTCTCCCCCATCTTGCCGTGGGCGATGCCGACATGCGATTCGGGCACGAGCTCGTGGATTTTCGCCGCGACGGAGGAGATGTCCTGCACGCGATTGTGCACGTAGAACACCTGCCCGCCGCGCAGCAGCTCGCGCCGGACCGCGGCGGTGACCTGAGCGTCCTCGTACGCGCCCACGTAGGTGAGCACCGGCAGGCGATCCTCCGGCGGCGTGGCCAGCGTGGACATCTCGCGGATGCCGGTCACAGCCATTTCCAACGTGCGCGGGATAGGCGTTGCCGACAGGCTCAGCACGTCCACATTGGTGCGCAACGCCTTGAGCGTCTCCTTGTGCTCGACGCCGAAACGCTGTTCCTCGTCGATGATGACGAGTCCCAGATCCTTGAACTTGATCTTCGGATTGAGCAGCTTGTGCGTGCCGATGACCACATCCACGGAACCGTCTTCAAGCCCCTTGATGGTCTCGTTAATCTCCTTGGTGGTCTGGAATCGGCTCATGGCCGCCACGTTCACGGGGAAGCCTTCGAAACGTTCGGTGAAAGTCTCGTAATGCTGCTGCACGAGCAGTGTGGTCGGCACGAGCACGGCCACCTGCTTGGAATCCTGCACCGCCTTGAACGCGGCGCGCACCGCGATTTCGGTTTTGCCGAAGCCCACATCGCCGCAGATCAGACGGTCCATCGGAATGGTTTCTCCATATCCGACTTGACCTCGTCGATGGTGGTGAGCTGGTCGGCCGTCTCCTGATAGGGGAAAGCGTCCTCCAGCTCCTTCTGCCACGGCGTGTCCGGGCTGAAGGCATAGCCTTTCGTACGCTGGCGTGCCGAGTAGAGCTTGACCAGATCCTCGGCGATCTCATGCACATGCTTGCGCGCCTTGGCCTTGGTGGCGGCCCAGTCGGAGCCGCCGAGCTTGTTGAGCTTGGGGGCTTCGGCGCCGATGTATTTGCTGACCTGGTCGAGCTGGTCGGTGGGGATGAACAGTTTGTCCGCCGGCGCGCCTCGTTTGCTGGGAGCGTATTCGATGACCAGGTATTCGCGGGTGGTCTGGTTCTCGCCTTTGCCGATGGTACGTTGGCGCATCTCGACGAACCGGCCGATGCCATGCTGTTCGTGCACGACGTAATCGCCCGTTTTGAGTTCCATCAGGTCGATGGCCTTGCGGCGGCGTTTCGGCGTTTTCGCCTGTCCTGCGGCGGATGTGCGGCCGGTCAGGTCGCGTTCGGTGAGCAGGGCGATTTTCGCGGCGTGTCCACGAAACCGTCGATGGCGCGCGATCGGACGCAATCGAAATTCGCGATGCCGGTCTCGTTGATCGCTCGCTTCAATCGTGCAAGCGTGCCCTGCGCGGCCGCGGTGACGGTGACCTGGTACCCCGCGTCGATGCAGCCCCTCGATGCCGGCCGCGGCCTTCGTCTCGTCACCGCGGTATTCGCCCGGGTTGCCGGCGGCGAGCTGCACGTGGTTCGGGCGGCTGGCGTCCACGCCGAAACTGGTGAGTTTCCACACGTCGTGGCTGGAGTATGCGAGCGAGTTGATGGTCTCCTCATAGTCGAGGAAGCTGGCTTCGTCGAAGCTGATGGGCGCGCCGGCGCCGTGGCCCGGCCGCGGCGACATGCCAGCTTGCGGCAAGGAATTCGTTGGCGGTTTTCGCCAGATCGTCGGCGGCGCGACGAAGCTTTTCCGGGTCGGCGAGCATGATGACGGCATGCCTGTCGAGCATGCCGGTCACGGGTTCCATGTCGTCGATGAGCGCGGGCATCAGGGATTCCATGCCTTCGATGGGAATCGCGTTCGCGATGGACTCCAGCATGTCGTCGGCATTCGGAATCTGCCCGATGAGCCGTTTCGCCCGGTCCCGCACGGCGTCGGTGAGCTGCAGTTCACGGCAGGGCGTCGCCCAGATCGTGCGGACGCCCTCGCCGTAGGTGCGCTGGTCGGATGCGTGGAATTCACGTATGGTGTCGATCTCGTCGCCGAAGAATTCGATACGCACCGGATGCGGCAGAGTGGGGGGAAAAACGTCGATGATGCCACCGCGGACGGCGAATTCGCCACGGTCCATCACCAAGTCGACGCGCGTGTACGCGTTCTCAACCAGTCGGCGCGACACGTCGTCGAGAGGCAGCTCCTCGCCTTGCGTGAAGACGAGCGGATCGACGTCGCCGAGCCCCTTGACAACGGGCTGGATCAGCGAACGCACCGGCATGACGAGTATGCGGATCGGTCCGAACATCGGATGGGTGTCGCTGGGGTGCGTGAGCCTGCGGAATACGGCCATGCGGCTCGCCACGGTGTCGGCACGGGGACTGAGCCGCTCGTGGGGCAGCGTCTCCCAGGCCTCCAGTTGTGCGATGTCGTTCGGGTCGCCGCCGTACCACGACCGCAGCGCGTTCACGGTGTCCTCGGCCTCGCGGCTGGAGGCCACGGCCAGGACGACGGGGTGTGTTCCGCCTGCGCTGCGGCGATGGCCGGGCGCAACCCGTCCGGGGTGCCCACGGTGATGATCGGGGCGATGTCCTTGCCGTCGGCGATGCTCATGCCGCCGCTGACGAGCCGATGGAATGCCGGATCCTCATCGAGCCGTTCGAGGATGCCGCACAGGGAGCCGTCGATCAGCGCGTTCTGGACGCGTGTGGCCGTGGCGGCGGACGCTTTGCCGCGCGCGTCCCTGCTCAGCGGCCATTGAACTTCTCCTGGGTGGCGGCGAGACCGTCGAAGATGATGGTTTCGGCCGCGTCGGCACCGTCGGCGAGGAATTCGGGGAGCTGCTTGCGTTGGTCCGGGTCCGAAGCCGCCCAGCACCCAGTTCACGGTGTTGTCGTGCGCGTGGGCTCCGCGTTGGGCGTGGCCGACGCCCATGCGCACGCGCGCGTATTTCGGGGTGCTCAGGGCTTTGTCGATTGATTTGATGCCGTTGTGTCCGCCGGCGGATCCGCCCGCCTTGACCTTTATGCGGCCGAATTCGAGATCCATGTCGTCATGGATGACGACGACGTGATCCGGCTGGATCTGGTAGTAGGCGCTGATGGAGGCGACCGCGTTGCCGATTCGTTCATGTAGGTGAGTGGCTTGGCGAGGAAGAATTTGACGTTGCGACCCTGCAGATTCATCACGCCTTTGCCGAGCATGGCGAGTCCCTTGTGGTCGGAGAAGTTGACGGACCAGCGTTCGGCCAGCACGTCGGCGGTCATGAAGCCCATGTTGTGGCGGGTGCCCTCATACTTCTTGCCGGGGTTGCCCAGTCCTGCGATCAGCCAGAAATCAGATGCCATGTGTTACTCTCCTGTCTTCAACCTTAAGGATTGTACCCCACCCGCCAACGCCTTGACCCAATAGCTCATGTCATGCAGCTTGCCGTCAAGCGCGCCCACCGCGGCGGGAAGCAGGCCGAACCGGATGAATCCGAACCGCCGCATGAGCGCGACGGAGCCGGCGTTGTCGGCGTAGATGATCGCCGTGACATGCGTGAATCCGCGCTCTGCCGCGGCATCGATCAGCCATCGCACCATCATGGTGCCGAGTCCCTGGCGTTGGTGGTCGCCGGCGATGTAGTAGCTCAGTTCGGCGATGCCGTCGTATCCGGCCCGCTGATGGAATTTCGAAAGCGAGCCGAACCCCACGACGGCGCCTTCGGGACCTTTGATGACGACGACCGGATACTTGGCACGTGGCTGATGGGAGTCGACCCACGCACGACGGCTTTCCAGAGACACCGGTTCAAGGTCGGCGGACGCTCCCCCACGGATCACCGCCTCGTTGTAGATGTCGGCGATGGCCGGAACGTCGGCGTCAAATCGGCCGCGCGGATGGTATAGGACATGTCTTCAAGCATAACAACCGCCCTGCCGGCGGGATAGGGCGGGGAGACTGGGGTCAGCGGTGCATAATGCGCGATTCGCCTCGATCCGCCGACAGGAACGTGGACAACGGCCGCACAATCACGAAATGCGGAGTTGTCCAGAACGAACACGATACAACTGCCGCAAAACAGCCCTTTGCAGCAGTTGTCCAGCATAAAACCACGAAATTCCGGCCATCCGGGACATGCCCGCGTTATCGTCCGCAGGACAACGGCCGCAAAATCGCGAAGCGCGGAGTTGTCCCGACCATCCGACCGAACGCGGTCAATGGACATCGGCCGTGCCGTTTGCCGGCAACGCCGTCAGCGGAACGGTCGAAGCGTCACGAGGCGGTGTAGAAGTCGACGGCCTCCTCGATGCCACCGCTGAACATGGCTTTGCCCTTCTGGATGACGATGCCCCTGTGGCAGAACTCCTTCGCGGTGCCGGTCGAGTGGGTGACGAACAGCACGGTCACGTTCTCGTTGGCGATGATGCTGTTGACCCGCTCGCGGCACTTCTTCGCGAACTTGCGGTCGCCGACGGACAGCGCCTCGTCCACCACCAGGATGTCCGGGCGGATCGACGACACGAACGCGAAGCCCAGACGGGCGCGCATACCGCTCGAATACGTGCGCATCGGCTGGTCGATGTACTTGCCGAGTTCCGAGAACTCCACGATCTCGGGAATGAGCTCCTTGGACTCCTCTTTCGACAAACCCCACAGCTGGCAGCGCATGTCGATGTTCTCCATGCCCGACAGCTTCATGTCGAAGCCCGCGGAAAGCTCCAGCAGCGCGGACACGCGCCCGTGCACCTCGACGGTGCCGGACGTCGGGAAGCACACGCCGGTGATCATCTTGAGCGCCGTGGACTTGCCGGCGCCGTTGTCGCCGAGCAGCGCCAGGGATTCGCCGCGGTTCACGGTGAAACTCAGGTCATCGCTCGCGTTGACCGTATCGTGCGGAATGCGCTTGGAGAAGGTGGACAACAGGCGCAGCTTGTCGTTCTTGAACAGCTTGTACTGCTTGGTGACGTGGTCGAAGCGCACGGCGACGGGATTGCTCGCGTCCTCGTCGCGGATGACCGTGGCATCGCCCATTCGCGTGACATTCGATGGGAGCTTAGAGGACATCCGGCACCTCCATGTACAGACGGTGGTAGTTGTGCAACGCGAGCACGACGAAGATCAGCAGCACGAACAGGAACGGCAGGAACGACTCCCAATCCGTGAAGAACCATTTGTTGTAGATAAAGCAGTCACGCACCGACTGCACGACCCATGTGACCGGGTTGAAGGACGCCACCAGACGGGCGGTGCGCGGCCAGCCGCTGATGTCGAACAGGATGCCGGACAGCCAGAAGAACGGGGTGCCGAGCGTCTTGAGCAGGTTCGAGAAATCGCGCGATATCGCGCTCAAAGGCGACAAAGCCATGGACCACGCCACCCAGAACAGGAACATGAACACCATGACCAGCGGCAATTGCAGCATGTAGCGGCCAAGATGCACGCCGGTGAGCAGCGCCACCACGATGGTGAACGCCATCATGCACGCGAAGATGATGAGCAGCGACAGCGTGTAGAACGTGGAGATCAGCGACAGCGGGAATTTGATGCGGTTCACCAGATACGGGTATCGACGGTATACGTCACTGCCGGTAGTAATCATGTCGGACATGAAGAACCACGGGAACACACCGGCGGCGAGCCACAGCAGGAACGGCTTGCCGTTGACGTCGGACGAGCTGCGCAGACCGAATTTCAGTGCCACCCAGAAAACCAGGATGTACACGGCCGGTTTGGCGAACAGCCAGATCTTGCCGAGCGCGGCACCGCGGTACGTCTTCACCAGATCGATCTTCGCCAGATTCCAGACCTGCCGTCGCCAATGCCAGTTCTCGCCGACGACTTGCTTCAGTGTTGCAAACAATGTTCTTCCAAATCTGCTTGTCTTCTCATGGTCAGGTGCGGTCTCCCGCGAGGTCAGCCCATGTATGCGATGAGCTTGCGGTACATGTCTTCGAGACCTACCTGCGGCCTCCAGCCGAGCGCCTCAAGGCGTGACACGTCGAGTGGCAGGTGGTGCTCCGGCGGGTAGGGCGCGTTCGGGTCGACGTCGATGATGACGTGCGCGTCGCCCGTACCGAATTCGCGGTACACCATATCGGCCATCTCGCGGATTGACGAGTAGGTGGAGGGATTGGCCACGTTGTACGAGACGCCGTTCTCCCCCGCGACCAGCACGGTGAGGATGGCGGACACCGCGTCGGCGGTGTATGAGTACATTCGTGTGCTTTCGCCGGTCGTCTTCATGACGAAGTCCTTGCCGGCCACGGCGTTGCGTGCGAGCGCCGCGAACAGGCGGACGTCGTCGCGAGGGATGCCTGGGCCGAAGGTCTGCGCCAGGCGGACGGCCTTGACCGGCACCTGGTATTCGGAATGGTATGAGACGCACAGGTTTTCGGCGGCGCGCTTGCCTTCGGAGTAGCAGCTGCGCACCGAGCAGGGGTCGATGTAGCCGACGGCGCTCTCGTCAAGCAGGTGTTCCGTGCCGCGCTGCTTGTTGCCCATGCCGTAGATCTCCATGCTGGAGACGTAGACGAAGGAGGCCGCGCCGCGGCGTCGCGCCAGTTCCAGCATCGACCTGGTGCCGTCTACGATCGCGGAGAACGTCTCGACCGGATGGGACATGAAGAACGACGATGCGGTCGGACAGGCGGTGTGGATGACATAGTCCGCCGGCAGGTCGAGCGAGTCGACATCTTCGAGCGATCCCTGATGCAGCACGAGCCCGTCGTCGGCCGTGTACTGCCCCAGCATGGCCTGTGCCCTGGCCGGGTCTCGCACCAGCGCGTCCACGATGATGCCCGCCCCCGTCAAGCGGTTGCGTTCCAGCAGCGTGCGGGCGCACAGCGAGCCGATAAGGCCCGTGGCGCCGGTGACGAGCACATGCCGGTACCGGCGAGCGCATCCCAGTCGATATCGAGATGCTGCGCCAGTGACGCATATTCCTCTTGCAGATCAAACATGATGGTCGTTGTCCTCCGTGTTCGTGTCACAGACCGAAGATCTGGGAGCTTTCCTCCGCGTCCATGATGGCGCGCATGATGTAGAAGTCCGACGGCGTGGTGATCTTGATGTTCGAGTTGGCGCCTTCCACCTCGTACAGTTTGTGGCCGTAGTACGACATGAGGGACGCAGAGTCGATGAAGTCGCCGAGCCCTTCTTCCACGGCCTTGTGGTGTGCGTCATGCAGCTCGCCGAGGCGGAAGCACTGCGGGGCGCGGGCGAGCTGGCACTGTTTGCGGTCGATGATGTTGGTGATCACGCCGTCCTCGCTTTGCACGATGGTCTCGGTGGCGGGTACGACGGTGACGGCGCTGCCGTTCTTCTTCACACTGACGATGCAGTCGGTGATGGTCTGCTGGTCGATCAGCGGCCTGACGCCGTCATGAACGATGACGACCGAATCCGCGGGATACAGTCTGTTCGCCTTGTCGACGCCGTTGCGGATCGACTCCTGCCCGGATGAGCCGCCTGGCACGATCGCGGCGATCTTACCGACGCCGAACTTGGTGATGAGCTGTTCGAGAACGTCGATGTATTCCTTCAGGCATACGACGACGATGGCGTCGATGTCGGGATGCTGATCGAACGCCCTCAAGCGTGTAGATGATGATCGGTTTGCCGTGCACGAGCAGAAACTGCTTGGGCTTGGTTCGCGAATTCATGCGTTGGCCGATGCCGCCCGCAAAAATGACAGCGATGTTCATACCCTCTCCACTGTTATATGCGCTTTCGGGCTTGCAGCCCCGTTAACTCATACGTAGTCTATGTTCCAGACACGACTTATTTACCGAGCATTCACCTTTCTGTGGTATTCGGCACGCAGAGTGCACTAAGACGAACCACCATCAGTCCTTTCCAAACAGACGCATGACCGCCCGCAGTGGCGCAGTAACCTTCCACGACTTCGAGTTACGGAGTTTCTGGGACCTCGGCGCGAGATTTCTTGAGATCCGCTTCGAGCTTCTTTCGCTTCTCGGATAGTTTCTTGTTCTCAGTTTTCAAACGTTCGATGTCAGGGTGTTCAAGAATACGCTCGGCGCCGATCTCGCAACCCAATACCATCTGGCTCCACATAGGCGGCATAGTCATCGGCGTAATAGCGGACATCTTTTCTTTGAAGACAGACAGCTTTGATTGCGCCTCACCCATGTACATCTTGTTCCATTCTTCCATGAATGTTATTCCCATTCCATTCATGGAAGAGAAATCCACCTGCAACTCTTGATCCTCAAATGCGATATCGCGTTCCTCTAGGTAGTCACGGAAGAAACGGTTCGGTCGAACAGGAACGGCCATTCACGTGAGGTACCGGCAGAGGGTTCAAAAGGCATCAACGTAGTATGATTCGATGCCTCGCGCCTGTCCCACGATTACCTGCGCTGGGAGGCACTGCGTCGAACGGTTCAATATGGTCGCCTTTGTCGTAGACTTGGCGAACAACAACAGATGAGCCATCGATCCCATGGTGGTGACTACCTCATCAGCTCCGGCGATATACGCAATCTGCTCCTCAATCGATAGCGTTTCAGGGTAGATGATGGTGAAGCCACGCCTGCTGAAGAAATCCTCGTAATAGGTCTCATTCAGCGACGTGCGATAATGGAAATGACTGCGGGATAGATATATCTTCTTGTCTTCCATAGGTTTGATATTGTCCCGAATGGCGTCAAACGTCTTCACATACTCAGCCCGGTATGCATCCATCGGATAAATCGCTTCATCCGGTACTATGACCCTATCAAACTTCGTGGGCTTGTCGATGATTTCCACACGGCTCATGTCGATACCCATGAGTTCCACAAATCTCAATGCGTCAAATGGCGTATTCGTGGAACGGGGGTATCGCAGAAACACGATCTTCATGCCTGAAGGAGCATCCGGCAAATACCACATCCTTGCCGTTCCGTCCAACAAGGCATGCCCGAAATGGTCGATGATGCATCCACCGAAAATTACCGTCTCATTACGAGACGATGTCATCATCCTCCACCTTGTATGAACTGTCACAGTCCCAATTCGCATGTTCGGCTTTGAAACGACGGCGGCGCCCTGCTATGAAGGTAAAGTTTTCCGAGCACACGCCACCTTCATATACGCCTTCAGGCGTGTTGAACTCTGGCTTCTAGCGCAACGGCAGTATGAGTGCATTCTCATACTCATGTACCTGCGCATGGTCAATCTCATGCGAACGACAGTTTGTCTGCCATTTTTTCATATCGTGTACGAATAAGTTCCTAGTCATTATTCCTCATTTCGCTTTGTTTAGTTAAGTTCAAAAAAGTGCTATTGCAATCTGTCTCGTTTCTTTCTGGCCAACGTCCGACAAGGATAGGAGTAAAACGCTCAATTACATAAACCACAGGAATCAGCATCATAAAAACCACAAGCCCGAGAATGAACGCATGCGATTGAGCCAAATCCGCTGTATGTCGCCACGATTCAAAGAAACGCATCATAGGAATATGCAGACCAAGATAGTCCAGAGAATCGACCGGCGAAAGTCAAAGGCCTTACATTGGGAAGATCCATAAACAACAGCGCCAGACATGCACTGATGCCTAATGAGCTAACTAGCATCAGAGCGAAGACCTCGTAATCATTCACCAAAAGACTGACCTTGGTATTGGCGAGCGCCGCCCATGTTCCCACTGACATCAATGCAATGATGGCTGCCGTCATCACCGTTGGAGACAACGACTCGATAGCGTCACGATGCCGACGATATGATTGCATCGCCATACAACCGATACCGTAGAAAATAACCATGGCGGGAACACCAGCAACATTCCACGCAGTAGGTTTTCCCTCGCAGAATATGCCTACTCCGATGGCCAACGCAGCACAAATGCCGAGAGAACCCGCCAAATTGACTTTTCCCTTATGCTCCAAATCAACAAGAAACCAAAAACGACAGAAGTCAAGAACAATGCAGGAAGAAACCACAAAGCACCATTAGTCATGGTTCCTTCATACTGGTCAGCAGTCAAAAATCCAACAAGCAAACGCTTGAATGATACTTTGCCGTCTCCAAGCACAATATGGTTTATATACCAGAATGGAGCGCACACAATCGTTAACATGGCATACGGAAATAACAGTTTCTTTGCCTGATCTTTCACACAAGCCAATATGGAATCATACTTCTCATATCGAAACAGCGCCCCAGAATAATATAGAACAAAGGCATGTGAAACGAATACAGCCATATTTTCGCCTGCTGATCCATGCCTGAAAGATGCCCCCATGATGACACACAGCATAGCGAAACCACGCAGAGCATCCAGCCATCCAATTCTTTGAGAAAGTCTCATTTCACCGTGTCGGAATCTCTCTGATTCATCAAGCCGCATATGTGCCCCTATACTCTTTGGCATTAAGTAAACGTTTCCCACGCAGCAGCCTGTGCTGAATCAGGTTGCACAGCCGTTTCAGGGGTATCGACAGCGCGATCGCGCCGATGATCACGACAGCCTCATAGCGTAGGTGCGTGGTCGGCAGGTCGTTGAGGTTCAGCATCTTGCGAATCATCACGTGAAGCAGATACAGTTCCAGCGAATACCGTCCGAACCAGCTCAGCACTTTCGATACCACATCGTGAAGGCCTGCGAGCGCGAGCTTTCCCGCGCGCCATCACGTCCATGATGACGACGCCGCATATGCACAGCAGCAGGTTCGACGCCGCGCGAAGGTACACCTTGACCAGAGGGACATCAACCAGCTGCATCGGGTAGAGCATGACGGCCACGGTACCGTCAGGCATGCGGCGACCACGGGCATGGGCAATGGACGACGTTCATGCGAGAGCCTTCCCAGCAGCACGCCGAAGATGAAGCACGGTATGCGGTTGACGATCAGATCGACGTTGTCGTAGAAAGACGGCGCGAACCTGTACAGCGCCACCGCGGCCAGCACCGCCCGCACACAATACCAACGTTCGCACCCATGCCGCGGCGACGTTTCGGGTACCGTCCACGACGGCGAACACGAGCGGAAACAGCACATAGCAGATCAGGCACACCGCTATGTACCAGAACCACTTCACACCGTCCGTGAAGAACGTGACGAATGCGATATCGGCGAGGAAACGCACCACTCCGGCATCCGAATGGACGAAGTCGAACCAGATCCACCCGACCAGCGCCACGGCGACGTACGGCACCAGCACGCGGGTCAGCCGCTTGCGGTAGAACGCCCCCGCGTCCGGGTTGCGCTTCCACGAGTAGTACAGGCCCAGCCCCGAGATCATCAGGAACATGTCGACGCCGGAACTGCCGATATAGTCGTAGAACACCTGAGCGGGACCGTTGAAATGGTCGGCCGCGTTCGACAGGTCCTCGGTGTAGTGGAACGCCATGATCAGCAGGATCTGCACGCCCATCAGCACGCCGCGGTATTTGGACAGCAGCTCGTATGATGGGCACCCGGCGCCGCGTGGTGCCGCGTGCCGGGCAGTCTCGCCGGAGCCACTGCCGGGCTCGCCGGCGCCGGCGGCGGGCGCGACGGCCATGCTCGTGTTCCCCGGCACGCTCACTCCTCCTCGTCGGAGGCGGACTTGGTATCCTTGTCGGCGACCTTGGAATCCAGCAGTTCCTTTGCCTTCCTTTCGGACTTGGCCGACTTGTCGGACTGCCGGACCGGCACCGCGCCTCCCTTTACCGGAGGCCTGTTTGCGCACACCCGGAACATCCTTGCCGTAGATAATAGTGTCGATGGCACGGTCGCTGGCGAGTCCGCTGCGCTCGGCGGCGCGGTCGATGGACGAGGGTGAGGGGAAACCGTCTCATAATGGCGAGTCCTCAGCACGTCCAGGAACTCGTCGAACGTATCGCACACCACGCCCGGCGCCATCTCGTCGATGGAACCGCCGCACACCGCGGATCAGCGAGTACGCGGTCTTGTCGGGCACGAAGAACACTACCGGCTTCTTGAGCAACAGGTAGTCGTAGAAGCACGACGAATAGTCGGTCACCAGCACATCGGCGATGAAGAACAGCTTCGTCAGGCTCTCATCGGACAGGTCGAAGATGCGGTCGGCGTACTCGGCAGAGATATCCGGACGCTTGCGGATGAAATGATGCATCTCGAACACGAAATACGTGTCCGTCTCGACACACATGCGGTACAGACGATCCATGTCGATCTCGTCATACGGGTAATACGCGGTGCGCTGACCGGTGCCGCGGAACGTCGGAGCGAACACGATGACGCGTCCCTTGGCCGACCACGGGAACTTGTCGGCCATCTCCTCGCGGTATTCCTTCTCGACCTTCTCATCAAGGAAATGGTCGAGCCTGGGCATGCCTGTGGCGAGCAGCGCCTCCTCCTCGATGCCGAACACCTCGGAATAGATGCGACGCAGGTGCTCGTTGCCGACCAGCGCGTACGTGTATCGGCGGTGCGCGGAATTGTACGGATCCGGCGAGCCCTTGAGACCAAAACGGGCATAGCCGACCGACTTGAAACCGACGCCGGCATGCCAGATCTGCGTCAGCGTCACATCTTCACCGGGGTCGATGAAGTTGAATACAGGGGTGTAATCGTCGATGAAGACGTACCGGCTTCGGGCGATCTCGAACAGGTCGCGCAGCCAGGCGACGATGTTCTGCCTGCCCGCGAATACGTTGCGGTACCGGGCACGAATGTCGAAGCGCTTGTCCATGCCGCGCTCGATCATGCGGCTTTGCAACGCCTCCATATTCTCCGTCGGACCCTCGCCGTTCTCTTTGAGGAAGAGGATTCGATTGCGCTTGCGCGGCACCAGCTTGGTCATCACCGAGTACGTCGCCGCGAAAACGTCCTTCTGCATCTGGCGACGGCTGCGCTGACGGTGGCGCGGGGTCTTGTTGCGCTGGAAGAACTGCATGTGCAACGCGAGATAGATGAGACCGGCGCGATTCGTCTTGGGCACGAACACACCAGTATAGGCGTAGCTGTTCTTGCCGTAGCGGAACACGCGGTCGAGATTGTCAAGCCGCTCCAGCACCTCATCGTCGTAGGTGACTCCGCTGGTGACATAGGGGTGCCGGGCCACCAGTTCCAGACGCTCTTCGTCGGTGTACTGTGCGACCGCCTCATCATCGTCACGCAACTCCGGGGCAGCAGGTGACGTACATCGTAGTCGACGCGCTGCGGCATGAGCGGGTATTCGGCGTACAGCGCCTGCAGACTGACGAGCGCCGACTCCTTGATTTTCTCGCAGATGATCCATTGGCCGCCGGGAAGCACCTCGCGCCCGTCCCTCGAGCACCAGGTTCAGGCGGGCGCGGCGGACACCGCTCTCAAGCCCGACGATCTCGAACGGAACGAACTGGCAACGTCCCACGCAATACAGCCACGGCACACCACCATCCCGCGAGGAATAGTCAATCTCCAAGTAACTTGACCGCCAGCAGATTTGGTGAACATCCAGTGACATCCCCGGGCTCCTTTACGACACCTTGTCATTCATCTTCGGTTCCCCTTGTGGTAACCCATGTAATATATAGAGTTGCAGTTACGGTAGACCGGCTAACACACCAACCTGATGCTTCGGTAAGGGAGAACAAGAATGAAACGTCTTCTGATTAATGCAGTTCGGATGATGATGCTTCTTATGTATAGGTTCTTCCGCGCGTTCCCGCGCAAGCGTAGGATTGTGTGCCTAAGTCGCGAGAGCGACCGACCGACCACCGATTTCCGGCTCATCCGCCATTATGTGAGACAGACGCATCCGGATTATTCCGTGGTGATCCTCGCCAAGAAGCTGCACAACCCGGTACGATACGGGTTCCATATGATCCGGCAGCTGTATTTCATCGCCACCAGCCAGGCGGTGCTGCTCGACACCTACGCCATCGTGGTAAGCCTGCTCGCCGGCTACATCGACGTGCCCGTCATCCAGATGGCATGCGCTCGGCAACATGAAGAGGTTCGGATACACCGCGTTGGGCTCCAAGGAAGGCCGGAAGTTCTCCACCGCCTCGCTGCTGAACATGCATCGCGGGTACACGTCCGTGCTCATCTCATCCAAATCGTTCATCAGCGATTACGCTCGCGGCTTCGACATCGACCCGTCCATCATCTACGAGGCGCCACTGCCCCGCACCGATCTGCTGATCAACAGCTCGTACCGGGCGCAGCAGCGCGAACGCATCATCCGCGAGTTCCCGGAACCGGGCGCAAGCTCAACATCGTCTACTGCCCCACGTTCCGCAAAAGACGCCCGCCAATCAGACTCAGGCGGCAGCAGCCCTCGCCGATGCCATCGATTACGACAAGTACAACCTGATCGTGAAATGCCATCCGTTGGACGACCTGCGTATCAACAATCCGCACGTATTCCAGCACTATCCGAGCCAGTACGACATGCTGTTCGTCGCCGATTACGTCATCAGCGACTATTCGACCGTGATCTATGAGGCCGGACTGCTTGACCTGCCGGTGTTCCTCTATGCGTACGACTGGCCGGACTATTCGAAGAAACGCAGCCTGTACATCGACCCGAAGCGCGATATCCCGACGCTGTTCACGGATGATGCCGAGGCGATCGTGAGAGCCATCGAGCACGACGATTTCGACCATGCCGCCTATCAGGCGTTCATCCGTCGCAACGTGGCCATCCCCGAGCACGGCTCCTGCACGGCGCGCGTAGTCGAGCACGTATTCGATCTCATCGCCGCCCGCTAGTCAGGTTCCCCTTTCCCACTAGTCAGCTCCCTCCCTCCCGCGAAAGTTCCGTTTGAAGACCGCCGGATGGGACTTCCGCGAGAGAAGGTGTGGGGATGGTTACCGACCGACTGCCATCTAGCCCTCGCCTGTACCACACCATGCGATTTTTGAGGGTTTTGGGGCTGGTGTGGCCAAGGGTGATTCGGGCTCATCCACCGATCATTGGAAAATGGCGGTTTTCACGACTCGCATTCTGCCACACCACATGATGTGAAGGCTCACATCGCATGGTGTGGCCTTCTCTGCTGTACCACACCATGCGATTTTGGGGTGTTTTTCGCCTAGTGTGGCACACGGGCTGGGAGCGAATCAGATGGTCAGGTGGGTAGAGCATGGCTGGGGGCCGTTCTGGGCCGAGAACCACCCCAGTCATGCTGTGCATGACAGCCCCCGCCAGCGGGGCAAGAAATAGTGAACGCCCCGGCGTGGGGGCGTTCACAGTACTGGGGTTTTCTGGTTTGGCTCTTACTTGCCACCGTCGAGTTCGATGGCCTTGTTGAGGGCTTCTTCAAGCTGCTTCTGGGCTTCGCCGTAGGCGGTCCAGTCGCCGTTCTTCATGGCGGACTGGGAGTCCTTCATCGCTTGAGGCCGCATCCTTCAGCGCTTGCTGAAGCTCGGGGCTTTGGCTGCCGCCCTGCGAGGAGGAACCGTTCTGGTCCTTGCCCTCGTTCGTACCACTGCCATTCGCGTTGCCGTTGCTCTCGCTGCCATCACCGGATTCAGTGCCGTTCTGCCCGCCACCGCTTTGAGACGTGTTGCCGGAATTCTCGGTATCGCCCGCGGACGCACCCGAATCGCCGCCGAACACCTGGTCGAGAGCCTCGTCCAGCGTGTCGGCGAAGCCGACCTGGTCGCCGAATGCGACGAGCACCTTCTTCAGCAGCGGGAAGCTGGTCGATCCGCTGGACTGCACGTACACGGGCTGCACATACACCAGACCGCCACCCAGCGGCAGTGTCAGCAGGTTGCCTCGGTTGACCTTGGTGGAACCGGATTCGAGCAGGTTGAGTTCCTTCGACACGTCGGCGGACGCGTTGAAGTTGTTCTGCGCCTGGCCGGGGCCCGGCACGTTGGAATCCTTCGGCAGTTCCTGCAATCGTATGGTGCCGTAGTTCGAGCCCGATTTTGCCTTTCTCGTGGCCCGCGTCGGAATCGACCGACAGGAAGCCGGTCAGGATTTCCCTGGTGGACGAGCCTGCGGGAATGTACGACGAGGTCAGCGAGAACACCGGCTTCTTCGACCCGCCGGTCTGCAATGACAGGTAATACGGGGGCTGCGGAACGCCCTGCTGCTGCGCCGTGGCCGATTCGGTGGGATCCACCGGCGTCTGCCAGAAATCCTCTCCGGAGAAGAACTGGTTGGCGCTGGACACGTGGTATTTGGCCAGCAGTTCGCGCTGCACCTTGAACAGGCTTTCCGGATAACGCATGTGGCTCATCAGGTCGCCGGAGATTTCCGACAGCTGGTGGTACTGGCCGGGGAAGATCTTCTCCCATGCCTTGATTACCGGGTCGTTGGCATCCCATACGTACAGATCCACGGAACCGTCGTAGGCGTCCACGGTGGCCTTGACCGAGTTGCGGATGTAGTTGGCCTTCTGCGAGCCCAACGCCTGGATCGTGTTCGACGTCTTGGTGGTGGAATCCTGCGTGACGCTTCCCCAGATCGGTCATCTGAGAGTATGGGTAGGCGTCCGAAGTGGTGTAGCCGTCCACGATCCACTTGACCCGTCCGTCCACCACGGCCGGGTATACGCGGCCGTCAAGCGTCAGATACGGCGCGACTTTGGCCACACGTTCCTTCGGGGAACGGTCGTAGAGAATCTGCGAATTGGAGTTCACACGGTTGGAGAACAGGATCTGGTCGGATCGAACCGGACCGCGTACAAAAGCCGCGAAAAAGATGTTGCCCACCGAGGCCGCCATCGCCGTCAAACGTATTGGTCGCGCCCTGCGATCCGGTCGGATAGTCGAACTCCCACGAATCCATGCCCTTCGGAGCCCCGACAATCGAGTATTCGGGGGCGTTCGGAGAGAAGTAGATGCGCGGCTCGTACTTTTCGGAATCGGTGAGCTTGCCTTGGGTGGGGATGCCCGCTTCGAAGAACTTCGGCTGGCCGTCGGCGGTCACCTTGTTGCCGTAGGCGGCCACAACGCCATAGCCGTGCGTGTACACGGTGTGGTCGTTGACCCAGTTGCGGTTGTCGAGACCGTCCAGATCGAGTTCGCGCGCGGCGATCACCGTGTCCTGGCTGACGCCGTCGACGTCGTATTTGTCGACCGCGACGGTGTCGGCGAACGTGTAGTACTGCTTGGACTGCTGCAGCTGTTTGAACGTCGGGGAGATGACCTGTGGGTCGAGCAGTCGGATCTGCGCGGTGGATTCGGCCTCGGACGACAGCGCTCCGGACTTGCCCTTGGTGGTGGCCTTGTACTGTTCGGCCTTCACCTTGTCGAGCCCGTACGCCTGCTGCGTGGCGTCGATGTTGCGCTGGATATAGGTGGATTCCATCTCCTGCGCGTTCGGGTTCACCTTGAACCGCTGCAGCAGCATCGGCCATGCGACGGTGAGCACCAGCGAGACGACCAGCGCGGCGGCGATCGCAATCACCGGCGTACGCCACGCCTTGAGAGCCGCGGCGGCGCGGACACTCGGCTTGGCGGCGCCTTCCAACGCATGGGAGCGCATCAGCCACACGCCGAGGAACACACCGAGCATCGCGGTGATGGCCGCCATGATGAACGTGACCGGAATGGTCGCGTGCACGGTGGTGTATGCGGCGCCGGTGATGCGGTCGCCCTGCTGGGTCAGATGCGTGAACACGCCGATCACCTGGCGCGCGGACCAGGCCAGCATGTTGAGGATCAGCCAGATGCCGATCTGGCGACGGGCGCGCTTGGTCACAGCGAGCACTCCGCGACCATGCACCGGCATGGTGAAGCGGATGCCGCCCATCATCGCATGCGTGACGACGGAGAACACAATGCCCATCAGCAGCAGCATCGATACGGCCGACATCACCAGCCGCAAACCGGGCAGCACAAACACATAGAACCCGTTGTCGATGCCGAACTGCGGATCGGTAGTGCCGAAGCTCTGCGCGTTGAACATCAGCAGGATCTCAGACCAGTTCGAGTTGAACTGCGAGCCGAACATCACGCCCACGACCAGCGACACGACCACGGCGGCGCGACGCGCGGTCTTGGAACTGAACGACTTGCCCACTTCGATGACGTCATCCTTGATGCGGAACGTCGAGCCGTCGGACGAATCGGGGCGAGCGCGGATAGCCAGCCAAGCGGACACATAGCTGACCAAGGCCATCAGCAACGCATACGCCGCCCACAGGCCGAACTTGACACCCAGCTGGGTCCACACCACGTTCTGAAAACCGAGCTGTCCGTACCACATCAGGTCCGTGATGAACTGCGACAGGCCGAAGAACAGGCCGACGACGACAACCAGCGCCAGCACGACGCCGATCAGAATCTTCGTCCCCTTGCTGGGCCCGTTCGGCAACGGTCGGGGCGTGAGCCTCGGCACGCCGCGCTTCGGCGGCTCCCCCTGCCGGCGGATGGCGTCTCGCCATGATCGTCGCCATCCGCCTGCACATCGACGATCACCGGATCGTCATCGGTCGCACCGGAGTCCCGACGTGGCCGCGTGGCCCGTCGCCGGGATCGAACATACCCAACATATCAAAAAAAGACATGATACAAGCCTATCGAAAGGCTAGGAAAGCTGGTCATGCTCTGAGCTGAGAACACAGCCGTCGTACAACCGTTTCACAACCACTACACATGATGGCCTACGCTAGTGCATATGAGGATGCAGCAGATCAAACACGGCGGCAGGAGGCCGCGCCCCAGTTCAGCCCCCACCATCATCGCGGCCATGCTCTGCGTGGTGGCCCTTGTGGCGGCAGGCACGGCATGGTGGATGCTGCGCCCCCAGCAAAAAGACACGCTCGAACATCTCGCGCAGCCACAGTCCTCCTCTTCGACGCTGAACCGCGACAAGGCCCCCACACCGAAACCGCAGAAATCTCAGGAGCGGCAGAAGGCAGCCGATGACTCCCCGCGGCCAAGGCGAGCCGCGCCATCGCCACGATGAGTCTCGACGAACGGGCCGGGCAGCTCATCATGGCACCGATGTTCGCAGGCGGCAATCCAGCCGATCTCAGCGCCCTCATCAGCACACGCCATGTCGGTTCCGTAGTGCTCATCGGCAACTGGAACAACGGCACAGCCGCAGCCAAGACCGCCGCTGACGCGCTGCAAAGCTATGCTCCGAGCGGCAACCAGCTGATCGTCTCCACCGATCAGGAAGGCGGCCAGGTGCAGCATCTCAAGGGCAGTGGATTCGACACGATGCCGTCCGCGGTGGCGCAGGGCCAGATGAGCGCTGACACGCTGCGCTCCTCCGCAAAGACCTGGGGCGGCCAGCTCAAGCAAGCCGGCATCAACGTCGACCTGGCCCCGGTATTGGGGACGGTGCAGGTCAAGCGTTCCTCGAACGCTCCGATTGGTGCGCTGAACCGCGATTTCGGTTTGGATTCCAACGGAAACGCGCAGCACGGCATCGCGTTCGTCGAAGGCATGCGCGACGCGGGCGTCGGCGCGACCGTCAAGCACTACCCCGGTTTGGGCGCGGTGACCGGCAATACCGATTTCACGACCGAGGGCATCCTCGACACCACGACCACGCTTGATGGCGAGCAGATAGGCGCGTTCAACACCACGATCAAGCAGGCGAAGCCGGCTATGGTGATGATGTCGCTGGCGACCTACCAGCGCATCGACTCGTCGGCGCCCGCCGCGGTCTCCAGCAAGATCATCGACGGCACGCTGCGCGGCAGCGTCGGCTATGACGGCGTGGTGATCTCAGACTCCCTTTCGGCCGCGGCGGTCAGCGGCATAGCGACCAAGGACCTGGGCGTGCGTCTGGTGGACGCCGGCGGCGATTTGGCGTGCATAGGCGATACGTCATATGTGACGCCGATTCTTGACGGTATCATCGCCCGTGCGCAGTCCGACCCGGCCTTCGCGAAGAAGGTGACGGCCTCCGCAACGCGCGTGATGACCCTGAAATACCAGATGGGACTGGCGAAGTGACACGGGATTAGGCGCTACCGGTTCCTGAAGTAGCGGAACAGCTGCGTCTGTCGGATCACCGATCCCGTCAACAGCGAGGAGACGAGCACTCCGGCCAGCAACACGAGCGGCGTACGAACGGCGGCCAGCAACACGGCAAGAGGGTCGGACTGCGACATGCGCAGCGCGTACGTGGAGAGCAGCGCGCATGTCGCGAGCGTGCCGACTCCTGCCCAGATCAGTGATTCCAGTTCGATACCGAGCAGCTGCGCGCCCTTAGATTCGCCCGAGTGCAACGCGCCTGCATATTCGAGCCGGCGGCGGCGTACCGAAATCACGCCTAGCAGCAGGCCGACCGCCAGTCCAAGATACGGCATCCAACGGGTCACACGGGTCAGATAGCCCTTCTGCGCGTCATAATGCGCATCGAACCCCTTGTTAAGAGCGGTCACACCGGGACGCATCTCCGATTTCGGGTTCTTCGTGGCGGTGGACAGCAGCAGCTCGTCCATCTGGTCGCTTTGCGGCCACTGCTTTGCCCAGCATTCCTGGAACACGCCGCCGCTCGATGCCGCCGGTGCGATCATCGCATAGGCGAACCGCATGTCCCTGCCGTCATTCGGCCAATCGAACACGCCCGCCACGGTGACCGTGCCATGATTCGTCTGCATGCGGCTGCCCTTGACGAGACCGAAATCATGGGAGACGTCGGATGACACCCACACGCCGGACGAGTCCGGAACCTCCTGCGGGTCTCCGGCGGTGATGAGCCGCATCATGCCCGCGGTCACCTCATATGATGACAGTTCGATGCCTTTCGTTGCCAGCGGCACGACCTGCGGGCCGGACCGCATCGCCCCGGAAATGAACGACGGGTCGCCATGGTCGGAGAGCCGGTCGCAGGCGAGTCCGTCGACATTGCCGCCGACCACGGTTTTCACGTCGGCGAATGCGCGGATGCGCACCGCGGCTTCGGTTTCCAACCTCATGACCGACATCGCCTCGTATCCTCCGAGCAGGGTGCCGGCGAACAGCACGGCGAGGAACATGGTGAGAGCATGCGCGGTGCCCGAGGCGATGTTGCGCAGCGTCTCCGAGATGATGGATCCCAGTCTCATGAGCGCACCTCCGATCCATTTTCGGCGATGTCAGTTGAGTCGGTGGACCACCCCCATCCGCTTCGCGGGAGCCCCCGCCAGCGGGGGCGGATCGGTAGGCTCAGCGGGTTCGTTTCCGCCAGCGGGGGCAAAACCGGAGTCCTCGTTATCGCCGGGGGCGTAGTCGGCCAGGTCGATGACGCGACCGCAGGCGTCGCGCGTGTCCGGGTCATGGGTGGCGACCAGCACGATCATGCCCTGTCCGGCCAGGTTCCCGAGCACGTGGCTCACCGAGTGCGCGGTGCGCGTATCCAATTGTGCAGTCGGCTCGTCCACGAGCAGCATGTCAGGTCTGGAGCATACGGCGCGGCCAGCATGAGCCGCTGCGCCTCGCCGCCCGACAGTTCGCCGAACCGCCGGTCGGCCGCATACTCCAAGTCGAACAGCCCCATGGCCTCCAACGCCTGCGGCTCCGCTTCGCGCCGGCGCAGCCCCTTGGCCAGCAGCGGGAACACGACATGGCCAGAGCCGTTCGCCCGGGCACGCCGTACGGGTTCTGAAACACCCAGCCTACACGTTCCACGTTCTTGCGTTCCACCGTGCCATGGTACGGCTTCTCCCATCCGGCAAGAATCGACAGCAGCGTCGACTTGCCGCATCCGGACATGGCCCGCATATCGCCACGGTCTGGCCGGGTATCGCTGTGAAATCCAGATGTTCGAACAACACGTCCGTTCCGGGGAACCTATGCGCCAAATCATGTACGCTCACCGATCGCTCCGGCTGCGGCGCGGCACCGACTCCGGCACCGGCGTATACATCTTCCCCCGTCATCATCGGCAGCTTTCGCCGGTCAAACCACTGCCTATCTCAACCGAGGTGATAGCCGCGGCATCGGCGCCTGGGGCTCGACGAGACTCGCCCCGAGCTCGGATCCGACAATTGACACCTTGATGGTCCTGCCACCCGAGACGATGCACCCCTTGCTGCCGTTGACGCCGATCACCGACGCGGCCGGCACGCGCAGCGCCTGCACCGGATTCACAAGCTGCACGCTGGCTTCCAGACCTGTGGCGAGCATGTCGCTGGTGAGTGACTGGAATTCCTGTGTGGCGGCGACTCTGGCGCAGAACTCGGCGTCATCCACTTCGGTGGTGCCGGCTTTCAGCGTGGCGGTCTGCCCGATCAGGGTGACCGTCCGGTCGAGTTCCGACGGCTGCCCGTTCTGGATGGAGAATTTCGTGACACTGCCGGGCACCTTCCCAACGACGCTTCCCCGGCCACGGTCGCTCCGACAGTGCCGGCTACCATTCGCCGACCCGCACGCTCGCGGCAGGTATCCACAGCACGTCGGTCAGCGGCAATGAACCGTCCGACGTGTTGCCGGCGGCGCTCATGAGCTGCTTCACTCCTTGAGACGTGATCCATGTATATGTGGTGGATTTCGCCGAGGCCGGCAATCCGAGGCGTGCGAGTTCGTTGTTGAGTGCGAGCACGTCGTCGCCTTTGTCCCCGGTGGTGAGGTCGCGGTACATCGGCGTGGCTGTCGCCAGTGCCACCACCGAGACTCCGTTGACCTTCATCGCGGTCTTGCCAGAGGTCAATCCCTGCGATGACATGTCCTCCGTCACTGTGCCGGAGGCGTTGCCGACCAGTTCGCGCGTCTGAGAGACCGTGGGAATCATGGTGACCTGGGTGGCTCCCGTGTACTCCTGCACTCCGGCCGGCGCGCTCGTGATCTCCTTGGCGGAGCCGAGCAGTGCGGGTGCCCGGTCGGGCAGCCACAAAGCGCATGCCCCGACCGTCAGCGACACCGCGACCACCACGGCCAGCAGCAGCCATATCACAGATATACGTCCGCTATTGCGGGTCTTGGAGATGCTGCCATTGCCGACTGTTTTGCCGTTTTTGCCGCGATTACGCCGTTTTTTCATCCTCGACCGCCTTTGGTTCGATGATCCCGTTCACCCATCATATGATGCTATGAAGTCCATTCATAGCAGGCCCTCCCATCGAATCTACGGATGCCACGACATACCGAAGGCCCCTGGATGCCTTCCGATGACATATCAAGAAGCAGCAGATCCGGCTTGAGCTCATGCTCCTTGCATGATTTGATTGCTCTCAACCCCTCAGTCGTCGACCAGATAACATCGTTTGAGGTAGGCGATCAGCAAACAGCGAGACTACAGACTCCAAGGCGCGCTCGTCATTGTCGACGATGGCGACTCTGGCATCGGCGCAATAGCCGGTCAAATGATCCGATTCGGAGTATGTGTTCATTCCCTTTATTGTTCACCGCACCACCAAAAGAGCCACGGCGGGCAACCGAAAAACGCCGCCGGCTACCGGAACGGAGGGCACCGCATCGTCGCAGCACACCGGTGGCATACCCGTTTCGGGTATGCCCCAACCTGTTCCCAGGGAAACGGAGGCAGCTGCCGGCCTTACTCGCCGAGCTTGGCGAGCAGCAGGGCCTCCGCGAGGATGTTGTTCTTCAAGCCGGGCAGCGAGATCGACTCGTTGGGACTGTGTGCGTTGGCCTTCGGATCCTCCGGGCCGGTGACGAGCACCTGCGCGGACGGGAAGATGCGCTGCAGCTCAGGGATGAATGGGATCGAGCCACCCTCGCCCTTGTTGATCGGCGCCACGCCGAACGCCTCCTCCATGGCCGCGAGTGCATCCTTGGTGGCGACCGCGTTCGGGTCCATCGCCCAGCCCATGCCGTTCTCCAACTTGGTGACCTTCACCTCGGCGCCGAACGGGGCGTGTGCCTGCAGGAACGCGGCAAGCGCGTCCTGCGCCTCCTGCGGGTGCTGGCTCGGCGCGGTGCGCAGGGACAGGCGGAACGTGGTCTCGGGGCTGACCACGTTGAATGAGCCCTCGACCGGATGGGCGTCGAAGCCGATCACGGTCACGCTCGGCGTTGGTCCACAGCCTGGAAGCGAGCGAACCGGTGCCGGCGAGACGATAGGAGTCGACGATGCCGGCGTCCTCGCGCACGGTGGCCTCGTCAAGGTCGCGCTGCAGGCCACCGACCGGCTCCTGCGCGGCCACGCCCGGCACAGCAAGGTCGCCGTTGGCGTCGTACATCGAGGCGATGAGCATCGCGGCGAGCGTGTTCGCATCGAGGATGGAGGCCGCCGTACTGGCCGGAGTGCACCGGATGCTCAAGGCCCTGCACGGTCACGTCCACACAGGTGTTGCCGCGCAGCGACGTGGTCAGCGACGGAATCTCGGCGGACCAGTTGCCCGAGTCGGCCACGACGATCACGTCGGACGCGAACTCGTCGCGATGATCCTCGATGAACGGGATGAAGCTTGGCGAGCCCATCTCCTCTTCGCCTTCGACGAACACTTTGATATTGACGTTGAGGTCGTCGCCGAGCGCCTTCATCGCGCCCGAGTGAATCGCTATGCCGCCGCCGTCATCCGCCGAGCCGCGGCCGTACAGGCGCGTGCCGACCTCGGTGGCGACGAACGGATCAGTGTCCCATGCGGACGGATCCGGCACAGGCTGCACGTCGTGGTGCGCGTACAGCAGCACGGTGGCCTGCGGGTCGACGATCTTCGAGCCGATGACCTCCCATGCACCGGGCGTGCCATCCGGGTTGCGCGATTGGACGACCTTCGCGTCGATGCCGACCTGGCGCAGCTCGTCCGCTACGAATTCGGCGGACCGCTTCATATGCTCGGCGGTGATGCCCTCGGCGGAAATCGACTTCAGCGCGATCTTACGGCTCAGCAGATCGACGACGCGGCCGAAATCGACTTCGACCCGCGCGCGCAGCTCGTCGGAAAACACTGCGGTCATGATGCTCCTTACTGTTGCGTTCGTCATCATCCATCCCGCCGGCACGAACCGGCCGGCCTGGAACAGATGGTCATATCAGCTGCCATTGTAACCGGTTCGTCCGGCTTTCCAGCGTCGAGGCGTGGCCGTATTCTGACGGATTATGACATGGAACCCTTTCAAGAAGGACAAGGCCCAGGAGCCGGTCGAAGAGGAATCGCCCGCCAAGACCGTCGGGAAAGGCCGTCCGACCCCCAAGATGAAGCAGGCGCAGGCGCGTAACCTGCGTCCTCTGGTGCCGCCGGACCGCAAGGCCAGCGCCAAGGCCGCGAAGGAGCGGATCCGCAAGCGCGAGGACGAAGAGTACGAGGCGATGCGCACCGGCGACATCAACCACATGCCGAAGGCCGAACGGTTGCCGTGGCGCGTGTACATCCGCGACTACGTCGACGCGCGCCGCAACCTCGGCGAGTTCTTCATCCCGGTTGCGTTCGTCATGCTGCTCGGCTCGATTCTCGTCACCACCATCGCGCCGCAGCTGTCGTCCCGATGATGATTCTGCTGTACGTGTACCTGATTGCCGTGATCATCGACGTGGCTGTCATGTGGCGCAAGCTGAAGAAGAAGCTCATCGAGAAGTATGGCGAGGCATCCGTTGCCAGGGCTCGCGCTCCGCATCGTATGCCTGGAGCCGCGCGATTCAGGTGCGCCGCTGGCGTCTGCCCAAACCGCGCAGCCCCAAGCACGGCAACTGGCCGAAGTGACAGCCGCCCTGCTGCTTTCCTGACGGCGCTCCCGATAGTGGGAGCGCCGTTTTTTTGTATGCCCTAGGCTGCGTGAAACCACCCCAGTCTCGCTGCGCTCGACAGCCCCGCCGCCAGCGAGGGCAAGACAGCACCCACCTTGCTCGTTCTTGGCCTACGAACAGCCCTGTTATTTGCTCCACAGCCCAGCCCGCCGGCGGGCGTAAGGTATTACGATGGGGATGGTTTTGGTACGAGCACAAAGGAGTCGAACATGAGTGAAGCTTTTGACATCGCGATAATCGGCGGTGGACCCGGCGGATATTCCACAGCATTGCGGGCGGCCGAGCTCGGCAAACGCGTGGCCATGATCGAACGCGACGCAACGCTCGGCGGAACCTGCCTCAACCGCGGGTGCATCCCGTCGAAGGCGCTGATCAGCGCCACCCACGCAATCGACTCCATCCGGTACGCCGGCGAACTGGGCATCTCCGCCACCATCAACGGCATCGACTACGGGACGCTGCACGATTACAAGAAGCGCATCGTCGACACGATGACGCAAGGGCTGGCAGGTCTGCTCGCCCATCGGGGCGTCACCGTGTTCCGGGGCGTCGCCTCGATCACCGGCGCGGCACGTCCCATCACCGTGCACATCGCCGCATCTGCTGACGGGCAGGGCGTGCAACGGTCCGTGCGCTCGGACGTGCCGGAAGACATCGCCCGTCCTACGACATCACCGCTCAGGACGTGGTGCTCGCCATGGGATCCGTCCCGCGGCAGCTGCCCGGCGAGCCGTTCCGTGGTGCGATCATCGATTCGACGCGGGCGATGTCGATGGCGATGCCGCATAACGCGGTCATCATCGGCGCGGGCGCGATCGCCGCCGAATTCGCCTCCATGTGGAACGCCGCCGGATGCAAGGTCACGATGCTTATCCGCAAGGATCGTGTGCTCTCTGGATGGGATCGCCGCGCCGGCGTGACCCGACGCGTGAGCTCAAACGACACGGCATCGACGTCATCGACCGCTCGACGGTGACCCACATCGACACCGGCGTCAACATGGGAGCCCTCGTGCACTACACCAGCGCCAGGACGGCGGCTTCACCGAGCACATCGCCGAAGGCGAATTCGTGCTCGTCGCGATCGGGCGGGATCCGCTGACCTCCGACGGTTGGATACGTGACGCCGGCGTGACCGTCGACGACCATGGATTCATCACGACCGACGGATACGGTCCGCACGCCGGTCGCAGGCATATGGCCGTCGGCGACATCACCGAAGGGCACGCGCTCGCTCACCGCGCGTTCGAGCAAGGGGCATCATCGCCGCGGAATCCATCGCCGGACTCGATCCAAAGCCGCTCGATGAGGACACCATCCCGCAGATCGTGTTCTCGAACCCCGAGGCCGCCAGCGTCGGACTGACCGCGACCGACGCGAAACAGCGCAACGACCTCTCCGATATCAAGGAGACCGTGTACCCGATGATGTCCAACGCCCGCATGATGATGAGCGGCTCCGGCGGATCTCTGTCGCTCGTCAGCGGCATCCGCGCGCAACAGCCCGGTGTCAGGGTCGTGCTCGGCGTGCACATGGTCGCGCCCGTCGCATCCGACATCATCGCGGAAAGCGGAACAGCTCGTCGGCAACCCACCCGCTTTCCGACGCCGCGCGTCTCATTCATCCCCATCCCACCAGCGAGACGCTGGGCGAGACGCTGCTCAAAGCCGACGACCGGCCGCTGCACACCCGATAAAGACACCGCGAACGAGCGACGCGGCGGCTCATGGTCGGCAGAAGGGCACATCTGCTGGTAAACTTGTCGCTCAGTGTGTTCACCCTAGACCAAGCGAGGAAGTTGATGGCAGGCAAGGACGAGAAGACAAGCAGACGAAGCCCAAGAAGCAGAGCACGATCAAACAGATCATAACGATCTTCAAAGTACACGCACAAGGAAGACAAGATGCTTCCGGCGCTGATCGCCGGCGCGTTCCTCGTGCCCGTGATCGTGTTCGTCATCCTCGGCATCATATTCCGTTGGACGGTGCTGACGTGGGTGTTCCTCATGCTCATCGCCATCATGCTCGGCATGCTGATGGCGACCATCGTGCTCACCCGCCGCGCCGACATGGTCGGATACAAGCAGCTCGACGGCAAGCCCGGCGCGGCCATCAGCGTGCTGCGCAACATCAACAAGGCCGGCTTCAACTTCCCCGAGCAGCCGGTGTGGGTGGATCCGCGCACCAAGGACGCCATTTGGCGCGGCACCGGATACAACGGCATCTACCTGCTCGGTGAAGGTGATTACGATCGCGTCAAGCGCGCGATGACCGCCAGGAGCAGTCCATCAAGAGCGTCACCGCCGGCTCGCAGATCCCCCGTGTACCGTGTGATGGTCGGCAACGGCCAGGGTCACGTGCCGCTGAAGAAGCTGCGCAGCAACATCATCCGCCACAAGGCGTACCGCCCGAAAAACCACAAGACCGCTCTCCTGGTGAAGATCCACCCGCGCGAGCGTTTCATCCCTCACCAAGGCCGAGCTGGAGAAACTGAACGCCCGTCTGCGCACACTGCAGACCAAGAACGGCATGGGCATCCCCAAGGGCATCGATCCCACGCGCATGCAGCACGTCAGCCGCCGCGCGATGCGAGGCCGCTGATCTTCGGCGGGCAACCTCACGCCGAACCGGCATCATTCGCCCATCGGGGGGAAGCCCCGCGGGTTGTCGCCGCGGGGGCTTCCCATATCCGGCCGGGTCCCGACCGACAACCGTCAGACCGTCCACTACTTGAAACGCGACACTGAGACGCGACGAATTTCATAAATCCCAAAACATTGGAAAAACGCGGATTACACCGCCTGTTGCCCATCTCGAAACATAATCGTAACCCAATTGACGAGCGCGTGAAACTCACATTTCTAGACTTGTCGATTGTAAGTTCTCAAACAAGGTCTCAAGAACAAAGGAGCGATTGTGGCAGAGAATAAGATTTTCGCCCACACGCCTGAAGAGGTCGAAGCACGATCAACAAGGAAGGCATCGAGTACGTCTCCGTGCGTTTCACCGATCTGATCGGCGTTCAGCAGCACTTCACCGTCCCGGCCAGCGAATTCATTGACAACGCCTTCACCGACGGCATGCCGTTCGATGGTTCGTCCGTGCAGGGTTTCCAAGCCATCAACGAGTCCGACATGAAGCTGATCCCGGATGTCACGACCGCCTTCGTCGACCCGTTCCGCAAGCACAAGACCCTCGACGTGGCCTTCTCCATCGTCGACCCGCTGACCGACGAGCCGTACTCCCGCGACCCGCGCCAGGTCGCCGGCAAGGCCGAAGCCTACCTGAAGTCCACCGGCATCGCCGACACCGCTTCCTTCGCTCCCGAAGCCGAGTTCTTCATCTTCGACAAGGTGCGCTACGAGAACTCCATGCAGCGCTCCTTCTACGAGGTCGACACCATTGAGGCTCCGTGGAACTCCGGCGTCGACACCGAAGAGGACGGCACCCCTGAACATCGGCTTCAAGAACCGCATCAAGAAGGGCTACTTCCCGGTTCCGCCGTGCGACCACTACCAGGACCTGCGCGACGACATGGTCGCCAACCTGCAGAAGGTCGGCCTGCAGCTGGAGCGCTCCCACCACGAGGTGGCCGGCGCCGGTCAGCAGGAGATCAACTACCGCTTCAACACCCTGCAGCACGCTGGCGACGACCTGATGAAGTACAAGTACGTCGTCCACGAGACCGCAGCGCTCGCCGGCAAGGCCGTGACCTTCATGCCCAAGCCGATCGCAGGCGACAACGGTACCGGCATGCACTGCCACCAGTCCCTGTGGAAGGACGGCAAGCCGCTGTTCTACGACGAGCAGGGCTACGGCGGCCTGTCAACATCGCCCGCTGGTACATCGGCGGTCTGATCAAGCACTCCTCCGCAGTGGTCGCGTTCACGAACCCGTCGCTGAACTCTTACCACCGTCTGGTGCCGGGCTTCGAAGCTCCGGTTTCGCTGGTCTACTCCGCCCGTAACCGTTCCGCCGCCATCCGTATCCCGCTGGCCGGAACCTCCCCCGCTTCCAAGCGCATCGAGTTCCGTGCACCGGATCCGTCCTGCAACCCGTTCCTCGCCTTCTCCGCCCAGATGATGGCAGGCCTCGACGGCATCCTGAACCACATCGAGCCCCGGAGCCGGTCGACAAGGATCTCTACGAGCTGCCGCCCGAAGAGCACGCCAACATCAAGCAGGTGCCGGGCTCCCTCGACGCGGCCCCTGAACGCCCTGGAAGAGGACCACGACTTCCTGACCGCCGGCGACGTGTTCACCGACGATCTGATCGAGACCTGGCTTGACCTCAAGCGCGGCGAAATCGACCAGGCTCGCCTGGCCCCGACCCCGCTGGAGTACGAGCTGTACTTCCACATCTGACCTATATGGCCCGTTTTCCTTGGAATTAAGCCATTTTCAATTCTAAGGGTAGCCAAACGGTAGCCTAAGGTATACAAGAAGACCCCGGATTTCTCCGGGGTCTTCTTGCGTTTCAGCACCAGTCGGATGGCAGAGCAGCCACCCAGTCGTCGAGGTCGGTGCGACGTATCCGGACGGTGGAGCTGCCGGCGTAGCAGGAGGCGAGGTCGCCGTTCTTGACGGCAGCGTTGACAATCTTGTATGGGATGCCCGCGAGTGACGCCTCGGGACAGTGAGCGTGAGCTTGTCTTTGATCGGGATTTCGGGGATGACGATCACCATGTAGCTCACGTCCTCAGCATTTCCATGAGCGATTTCCCGAGGATGCGCCGGCGTTCCTCTGAACCACCTTCGTCACGCAGCCGGGCGAGCTCGTCCACTCCCCATTGGTATGCGTCCCAGCCGATCATGTATCCGCGGGGCGCTGGTCCCTTGACGATGGAGATCGTCACGTCCTTGGGGATCCAAACAGACACCGGACGCACGACGGACAACTCCGGCCGGCAACAACGATTGCTCCGGCGCGCTTGTCCGATCGCCTTCGCTCGTCTGTGCGGATCCTTGATCATGCAGGCATGGGCGCAACACCATTTGCGCGCCTCTGCGGAACTGGTGGAAAGCCCGCATGTCCATAGGCAGAACGCTGTCGTCAGCCACTGGCATTTTCCTGTCGTGTCCCCACATCGCGCCGGCACCGTCACGCCATTCGTCTGGCATGTTATCCAATGCCCGCTGGTAGTGTTTGACGCCGCGGATGCCGTGTTCGCGATGTAGACGAGCCACGCCTCGTTCCCATCAATCAACTGGACGTCTTGGGGTTGGATGATGTATGCAGTCCCTCTGCTTCCGTCAGCTCCAGCCACTTGACCACGACATTGGAGACGACCGCGCTCTCGTTGTTGTCCCACACGATGTACTGGCGCAGATGCCGGTCCATTCCTCATACCGATCAGCCATCCATACGCTCATATGGATGTGCGGCATACGTCGTGCCGTGAACTCGATGATCAATGGAAGTGGAGCATTCCATGTCGGCGCAGGTATTTTATCATCACGTCGATGAGCCGGTGCATCACCACCGGTGTGACCTGTTCCATCTGCCATGCCGGCAACGTCAATGTCACCGCGTACGGTGTCCCATCAACTCTCTCGAAATCAATCCGTTGGAGGTACTGGCTGTTTCTTCTTGCCACGGCGGCGGTCCAGCCTCGATTCGCCTTCCTCTCCTCCGGCTTTTGGAGGTTTCCGGCAATGGGATGACGTGGGATCGATGCGCTTGCTCCGTGCTGTCGGATCGTCAATCTGGGCATGCCGGATCACCTCCTTTTGATGTTCACGGTGGAATTTGAATCTAATAATCAAGAGCAGCCGGGCTTCGATGACCGAATTTTGGGTATAGAGAACCCCGCCGCCTGCGCGAGCATCGCTCCGACGGCGGGGTTCTCACAGCGCCTACGCGCCCAGTTCCATCAGGTCGTCGTCGCCATACCACGGCGCCCTGAAATAGTCGACCGTCCCCGTGGTCTGGTTCCAGATGAATCCGGATCCCTGTTGATCCGGTGAGATCAGCCATGGGTGGCACCGCGGTCGACGGCTTCCCGTCCGAGCAACATGACAGCTTCCTCCTCGGAGTTGAGCCGGGCGCGATTCGCTGAGGGAACCGGGCGCAGGGGACGGATTCGACACGTGGATCCTGACTGAGCGCCACGACGACGATGCCGAGCGCACGCCCACGTCTGAGGATCGAGTCCAGCAAGCGCGTGACCAATTCGCTCTTCTTCCTGTCTGCCTTGCCGTGTAGCTCGGCGGCTTCATCGATCAGCAGGACGATTCGTGGATACTCGGGCGTCGGCGGCAGCTCCGCGCGCGCCCACGCAGACTGTCCATTCTGTGGTCGCATTCGGTGGACAGATTCTGTAGTAGAGCGACCGCCTCGTCAAGCATGTAGGCGTGATGGGACTCAAAGAGAGTGCCGTACATCGACATTTCGATGCCACCTTTGAGGTCGATGCCCCAGAACTGGACGAGGCCGTCTTCATACAGCTGTGAAAGTCCGTCGACGTAAGTCGCCATGATGCTGCCCTTGCCACTGCCTGTCAAGCCGATGACCAGTGTGTGCTCGTCGCTACGGATCATGACCGGCTTGCGAGATAAGTTGAGACCGATACAGACGTAATGGGCCGGATCCTTCTCCGCCGGTATATCTTCGCGACGGATTATCTTCCGCGCCGGACGGCGGACGGACAGCAACCAGTATGCCCGCGTACCGTCCCATCATCCGATGCGAGGGATCAGCCGGGGTACGCCTTCGCCGTCTCCTTCAACGCGTCCATCGCCTGCTGCTCGGCGATGTCGGTCGGCACCAGCCAGATCCGACGGCCGGGTAGGGCAATCGCGCGACAGCCCCAACCATCGCGGCGCACGACCGCTTCAGGCATGTGATGCTCAATCGTATGGCGCAGTTTCCGCAACCGCACGACCGAGATAAAGACCACGGCCGCGACGCAGGCAATCAATGCCAGCGCCGGCCAGAACAACACGTCACCATGATGGGCTCCTTCCTTGATACCATTCAGCCGCCCCGTTATCGCTTCCACGATGAACAGACTCCGATCGAAACGGCGACCGAATTCCGGAGTTCCCCGTACGCGTCCAACCGGTCCAGCAGGTCAATGGGGATTCGGACCGTGATACTGGTCTTACGCCCCATCATCATTCACCGCCGTTCTGTTTGAACCCGGCGGCCATGAAGCTGCGTCCCACCGACGTGACCTGCTTCGTAGTCTTGTCGTGGGAGACGTAAACCCATGCGCCGAATCAACAAATTCCACCGGAACCCCCACACGGATGACGGGTTTCACCTTGGCCGTCACGGTAACGGGCGACCTCGGGCGCGTGCTCTGTATCACCATCGATTGGCTGGAACAAGGTCTGGATCAGCCATTGGTACGCCGTCCGCATTGGTCTTCTGCGCATTGGTTTTGGTCTCGGCATTCCAATCGCCCTGTTTCTCCTCAACCCTCAGGGGAATCATCTGCTGAGCGATGAGATGCTGGTCGAGGCTCTGAAATCCTTCGGCAGTTGTGTAGCTTTTTCCTGCGTGGCATGTGACGCCACCTTTCTGGTTTTCGGGATCGCCCTGTGCGTTCCCTTGGTGATTTCCATCCTTTCGTCCATCAGCAGATTTCCCAAAAGAATTTTCCGAGTACCGTATTCATATAGAAAACCGTTAGAGAGGAAAGGACTTCCACATGCTACCGGATGGAATCGCAACAGAAGCACACGCGCGACAACATGCGCGTCCTCGCAACAATCGAGAACGATGACAATTACAGAAAACTCATGTACAACAAGGTCATCGAGATTCTCAGCCAAGTCGACACAATGTCCATCGATCTAGCCGAGCAGTTGGAAGCAGAAACAGCCGTTATACCAACACGTCGGGAGAACGGCTACATCGTAATACCCCTGTCGCCGGAATACGACAACGGACTATGCCGACACGTCGCTCAAGTGCTGTTGATTTCAGAACTCAGAAAGCACTCGACCATGAACTGGCGGTAGTCGCCGCATGGGCGATACACGAAGGGACAGCAAGAACAGCGTCGCCAAGGCCATGCACAAACATCCCAGTGATCTGTTCAGCAAACGAAACCTGATCGGCAGCGACATTCAACGACTGTGCGCAGCCCACGACGAAATGGAAGCGCATCCCGACGATCCTGCTTACGATATAATCCCCGTCAAAACTACGATGGGTTCGTCTACGAAATACACAGGCAAAAATATCCCCATCCGCCGCAGATTTAACCTGATAATGCAATCAGCGATAAAACGAAAATAGATAACAATAATGCACCTGCATAAAGGATGAAAAAATGCCAGAGCAAAAACCGATAAAATTCACTGAACTATTCCATTTCAGTGAGCCGACCAACGCGAAGATCAAACTCAACCGGAACAACACCACATTCCCGCATGGGATCTCCCTGCTGCATGACGATCCCGAATGGGAGATCATGAACGCGTACCGCGGCGGCGAGCGTAACAACAACCACAAAATGAACGGGCGCGAATATTTATTCGCATTTGCACAGTACTACCCGTATGGCAAGGACTATTACATTTTCGGCGGACTATACCGGGCAACAGAAATCCAACCGCCGGTATACGAAGGCATCGGCTACAAGTTGGAGCACATGGACCAGTATGCGGGCTATGAGAAACGCCTTATCATCCGCATCAACAAAGTGCTCTCGAACAATGAACCGTACATGCGCCTGTACGAGCATGTGCAGGATCAGCTCGACAATCGTGTATGAGATCGCGCCCCGCACCAAGCTCGGCACGTTCAGCGGCTACGATCACGTAACCCTGACCCACGGTGAATTGCAGGACATCATCAACCACGATGAACCGGAATGGCGCACGGCGCAATCCGCCGTCAAAGCCGTATATGTGATCTGAATCGGAACACGGGCAAACTGTATGTGGGCAGCGCATCAGTGACAATGAAGGTCTGTGGACGCGATGGTACTTACGCGAACCTGAATGATCCGACCGGCGGTAACAAAGAGATGATCGAATTGAGGAACAAATACGGCGCGGGTACATCACCAGCAATTTCTCGTATTCGATTCTGGAAATATTCGACAAAAGACGTCCCGTGACACGGTGCTTAGCCGGGAATCCTACTGGAAGGGCGTGCTTCGGACAATTGAATTCGGCATGAACGACAACTGACCAATATAAACGCAAGTGGGCGGCCATACAGGATATTCAGCGCCCTGATATAGCCGCCCATTTTTCAAAGTTTCAGCACAGTGCGAAACATCGAAGACGAAACCGTAATTGACAGCAGACATGCAACGGCTAACTGTCTGCGGATACATGGTATATAAAGCGAGTTGACAAAATGATGGAAGAATAAGTACTACTTCTTATCAACGTTGAGCACGATGCATCCGCAAGCCCGACTCAATCGTCGTCATAAACACTTCATATGTCATGGATGGATCCGGCTCGTAAGCGATACCTTCGTCAGGACGCGCGAATACGAGCCATACCGCGTTATACAAGCTCTTCCGACGTAAGCGGTCGCAGAGAATATGAAAGCGATCAAGATACGAAACGCCCTTAAATGCTTCATCTATATCGAAATGCGGTGAATGCGCAGGACGTGCGGACGTACTACGACTTTCATCACAATCACAGACGATCATGGCGTAACCCATCACCGGCGGAATGCTGCAGTTACCATATAAGCGCTCGTTATACGCCTCAATCGCGTCGACAACCGACCCTATCGATTCCTCAGCGCGATTGTTAGCGTTGTTGCCAAACGAACTACTGATGCTCTTGAGCTCAATGGCACTTACGAGCTCACCATCATCAAGCGCCAACAGATCCCAGTCCTTTGTCGGACGAAACCATCCCGGAAGCGTACATGCGCGCCCTGTGTGAAACACCTCGTCTTCATGGAAACCGAGGTCAATCAAGTCGTTTCTTATAATCCCGGCAACCGGATCGAGGTGTTTGCCGACGTAACAGCACTTCTACGCCCTTGATCAGCACGCCCATTTGCCGCTTGTGCCGCCGCAGCACGCGCCATAGCACTATACATGCCGAGTATCGCAGTCTCAATGTTTTGTCTCATCTCATAGCCTCCTTATAAGCAATCTCCGCGAAGTGTGTGGCAACATTGCGATCACCGTCATCAAACGAACGAGCGAGTGCCGCCTTAACTTCGTCGTTTACCTGCGTGGGAGCCGGAATATTGCACAAGACGTAGATATTGCGCTTGAAAGCGCAAAGTGCCGCCGCGCATTTTGACTCAAGCGCATCAATGAAGCTTCGCGTCGTGTCCGCCATCAGAAACCCGCCCAACGTGCGCATGTCCCATGTATCGGATGCGATCAATATGTATTGTGGGCAGGATACAATCCGCGAGATAGCACAGGATCGGATGTTGTGGCCATATCCGGTATGAAGAGCAAGTCACGATCCATAAGACCAGGCGTCAATTTATCAATCGTGCGATACCACGCATTATCGTTATTGCGCGCCACATGACGTTTACACAGCTTGTCGGTATATTTTTCAAAAAGTACGCCTTGAGCTTCGGATATTCATCGAGATCAACAAGCGTACCGTCATCGTTCCATGGGTTCACAAGCCAGCGGCGCTTATCAGCATGTCCGCGACGATAGTCACGCATACTAAACACGGGCAACATACGTTCCGGGCTCGACAAGGTTCTCAATGTCGGTAATGAACACCTTGTCACAGCCTGTCGCCACTCCAATACCTATACGTACGCCAGACTCCTCAATACTTGGCAGTTTCTCACGCGCTTGTGTGACAAAATCAACCAGCTCGGAACTACCGAGCGGATAAACCTCGTCACCCTTCGGACGATCAATTTCGAATGCCTCGAATCGCGCTGCATGCAACGCCTCATCCGGAGCATCAAGCCACGTCTTGACAGCATCAACATCCTCTGGTTTGAAATCGGGACAACAGTTCACGAAGCGAATCAATCCCGTCGGTGGACGATGCCGAATAAGCGTTACCGCCGGATAAGCGTCAACCTCGTCGTCGAACGCATCAACTCCGTGCATCCTAACCAACATGTCCAAGTCATATGACGAACTAACACGTGCGCGCAAGCGCCTACCATAAGCGTTCTGAAGCCAGCGATCAGCGCAGATAAAACATAGGACGCCATCTCGTTTAAGTATGCTAAGACCCTTGTCGAAAAAACTCACGTACAAGTCGCATCCACTTGTAACCGATGTAAGCGTACTACAATACAACGCGCGTTTGTCTCGATCAATATCAATCGCACGCACATACGGTGGGTTCCCGACAATAAAATCGCAGATGGGCACTTCGCTCAGGATAAAGTCCCCATGAATTAACCACGTATTGGCAAGTCGTATTGCCGTGCCATCTGGACACCCCTTCGCTATGAGTACGTCGACTACAGCACGTTTAGTAACATCAATCGAAGCAATGTCTATGTCGTAGCCGTGCACCGCATCAGCTAAGTCTTCCCAGCTCGTCCCCCCGTCGTGTAGCCTCATCGGCTAGACGCTCAACAATGGACACCATGAACGCACCACAACCACATGAGGGTTCGACGATTACCTTGTTCGTGATTCCCGAACCGGATACGTAGCCGGCAAGATCTAGCACAAAGTCAACAACCCAACGCTTTGTGTAAATAACACCATGCTCGGCGGGCATATAACCTCCCTGCACACTTATCGACGGTTACTCAACATTTTTTCACAACAAACTGACTAGAACCTTTGTATCTCCTGTAACCGCCATGTTGTTCGATGAATGTTATTACTCGGATACATTGTTCCACAACACTCATGGTTTCATCATTCCACAGGCGAACCGGATTCCTCCGAATTCGCAGGTTCCAACGCCAGCAGCGTTTCGACTCCGTTGACGGCCTTGGACGCGTCGGCCGTGCCAACATGCGTGTACACGCGATTGGTGACGCTGATGTCACTATGCCCCATGATGGACTCGCGAACCTTGTCACTCATTCCCAACTGGCATCGCCGTCGCCGCCGTATGCCGGGCCGAATGCGGCACGAAATCCCCGGCAGCCCGACACGTCGTAATGCCTTCTTCCACGCCCGTGTCTCGATCATACGATTCAAAAGGCGCTCCATCCTCTTGGACGAAAACCAGATCATCAGGCTTCACCCGCCCGGTGCCCTTGATATACAGCCCCAACTCAGCCGCCAACGATTCAGGCAGTGGAATCACGCGACGCCCCGCATTCGTCTTGGGCGGCACCAAATAAAGCCTTGCCCATCACATGCCGGGCACCGAGTGAGCTAGGGATATCCGCGCATCCTTCACATTGTTGTAGACCTTCAACTGCCATTCGACCACAATGCAGATCACGTTGTCAATCAGCTGAATCTCGGAGTTCGTCAAACCAAGACGCTCCCCTGCCTCATGCCGTCTCATAAGCAAGCCGCCACATCAAATGCCACATGACATCGTTCTCGGCATTAATCAATTGCCCCGCCTGCGCCGGTGTCAGAATCTTGCGCTCCGTATACACGACGCGCGGGGATTCAGCACGATCACATGGGTTCGACTCGATGATCCCTTCCCTCACGGCATCGTCAAGAGCTTTATGCAACGTCCGCCACGCACTTCCCGCCGTCGCGCTGCTTCGGGGTCTCCGCGGCGGATCGCACGTGTCATCACCTTTGGTGATGTACTCCTCCATCATCCGGAAGTGTTTCGGCTCCAACCTGCCCAACCGGACGCCACCGATCGCAGGCTTGATCAACGCCTCGACAACGCTCCTGTATGTCGCCAACGTCGAAGGACGCAGACGCGGCTTGACAATCTCATCCAACCACCTATCCAACCAATCTTTCAGGTACGGCGTCGTCTGGCTCGGCATACGGCCGGAACGCTCATACTCCAGCTTCTTGTCCTTCAACCGCTTCAGCGCTACGGCCTTAGTACGCCCACGCGCCACCAGACGCCGCCGCCTCCCCCGTCGCCGGATCCGGAGGCAATTCGCACGTCGCCCGGTACCCTCCAGTGCGTTCCGGATAGACGCTGCCGCTTCCATGTGTTCTTCGTGCCATACGACCAGAATATTCCCAAGGGTAGCCAACAATAGCAATCTAAAGAAATCTAAGGCCGTCCATAGCCACCTACGACACGTCTGATAAATGGCGGTATCAAGCCATTTTCCGCATTACCTCAACAATTGTGGCAAACCCTACAAATCAGATTCCACATCTGATAGATGCTTTTTCATTATCTCTTCCTCTCTCTTCCCCTCCTCATCTTTTTCTCCTCCTTCTCTCTCCCCCCCGATGTATCAGCGAATGATTCTCATTAAGAAAGGTGCGAGGATTGCGCACAGATACGCACAATCGCACATTTTCTCATATCGGCGGAATAACGCCGTTCCCATCAATTTCATGTTCGTTTGCCCGCAGAACCGACTCGCACCTTTCTTAATGAGAACCGTTCGCTGATACATGGAATGTGGATAACACGCCGAAGACATGCCAAAAATGCCTAGCCTTCGACCACATACCCCGAAATCGCTTGCCATCGGTACATTCCATTCCATACCGTTGCCCCATGGGATTCATGAACACGGATATAGTCAACGGGCGGCGGAACGAACGCAAACGCTGCAATGAAGCCGCCATGCGCACCAGAGACCGCTCAGGGTCGGATATATCAACGCCATACGATACTGGGGAGCTCCGTGCCGAAGACCGATCTGGCGTCGAATCGCGTCCATGTCAGCGTGCCTCGCGCACAGGATCGCAATCACATCGCCGGAGTCACATTCCACGTGTTCTCCGGAAAGGAGGAATACTGCAAATACGAATATGAACGGTTCTGGATGGCCTCCCCCGCCATGGCATGGGCGCAGATGGCAACCTACTGCGACACGGAAGCCCTGGCGACGATAGCCTCGGCGTTTGCCAGCCGCGAGGAACGCAGGAAGAAGGCCAGGAAAGACGACTTCGCCGCATACCTCGACGCGAGCCCCCGTTTCGCGGGGAAGAGAAAATGCGAGGAGGCGCTCCCCGTACATCGTCGAGGACACGGATTCACCACCCGAAACACCTCTGTTCGGCATTCTCTTAGATTCGGGGCTCGGCAGGCCATATGAATTACCGAGTGAGGCTTAGGCACGGAACCAGACTGATCGATATGGCCTACCCCGACTGCAAGGTGGGATTCGAATATCAGGGCGCATATCATGCGAGCCCCGAGCAGATGCGCAAGGACGCCGCGCGGTTCAACGAGCTGCAGCACAATGGCTGGACCATCATCATGGTCACCGCGGATGACCTGCGGACGGAGGAATCAAGGCGAGGCCTTCATCGAGATGGTCAGGGACATCGTCAACCGGCAGCGTTATTTGCACTACTGGCTCGCAGCGAACGGTTCTCAATAAGAAAGGTGCGAGTCCGGCTGCCGGCCAAACGCACATGAAATATGCAGAAACGGCTCTATTCCGCCACTCCTAGGAATGTGCGACTGTGCGTATTTGTGCGCAATCCTCGCACCTTTCTTATTGAGAATCATTCGCTGCGAAAGACCCTCGGCAAGCTCCCGGAACGTGCGCCCCAGGGCATCCGAGCGCAGTGCGCCGTCCTCGTTCAGAACCGCCGGACGGCCGGACTCGCCCACCTCGCGCAAATCGGGGTCGAGCGGCAGCTGGGCGAGTAGAGGCACGTCATAGCCAAGCGTCTCGGTCAGTTGATCGGACACACGCTGACCGCCGCCCGCGCCGAAGATCTCCAGTCGCTCGCCCTTATGCTCATACCAGCTCATGTTCTCGACCACGCCACGTACTTTCATCGGCACCTGCAATGCGACCAGACCGGAGCGCACCGCCACATCCGAAGCCGACGGCTGCGGAGTGGTGACGACGACGAGTTCCGCGTTCGGCAACGCCTGAGCCACCGAAATCGCCATGTCGCCGGTGCCCGGGGCAAGGTCGAGCAGCAGCACGTCGGATCCCCCACCACACGTCCGACAGGAACTGTTCCAGCGAACGCTGCAGACGAGGCCCGCGCCACAGAATCGCACGGTCGGCACCGGCGAACATGCCAATCGAAATCAGCTTGACACCCCATGCGGTCACCGGCATCAGCATGCCGTTGAGGTTCGTCGGCTGCGTGTGCACGCCGAACAGCTTCGGCAGCGAAAAAACCGTAGATGTCCGCGTCGATGGCCGCGGTGTCGTACCCGAGCGCCGCGAAGGTCGCCGCCAGATTGGCGCTCACCGATGATTTGCCGACGCCGCCCTTGCCGGAGGCGATCGCGAAGATGCGCGTCTTGACGCCCGGTTTGTTGAACGGATTCTGCTTGCGCTCCGCCTTGAGACCCGCCACCAGGTCGGCGAGCTTGTCATGGCTCATGGATGAGACCTCGATGTGCGGGGTGAGCTTCGCGTCGGGATATGAGACGATTGCGCCGTTGATCTGATTGGTGATGGTCTGTGACAGCGGACAGCCCTCGACCGTAAGTTCCACATGCACGGTCACGTCATATGACGGCGTCGCCGTCGCCCTGGGAGGTGACGCCCACCGCGTTGATTGCGGCGATCATCCCCAGATCGGTGATGGAGCGTCCGAGCTCCGGGTCGATGACTTTGCTGAGCCGTTCGTAGATCTGCGCCTCGATGTGGCGTGCGTCTGTCATGTATCCTATCCTCCTTATTGCCGCGTACCAGACTAGCGTGTGAATCGACGGCGTGCCAGAGGCGGCGTGAAATCCACCCTGTGAAATGGGCCGCACAGCGCGGGGCGGGTACTTGCTCCCGCCGGCGGGAGCTGACTCGCGAAGCGAGACTGAGGGGCGGGGTTTATAGGCATGACCACCCCAGTCGCTCCGCGACAGCCTCCGTCAGCGGAGAGGGGCGGCAGTCTATTGCACGGCGCCGGTTTCCAAGAGGGTGCGGAATTGGGCTTCGTCAAGCATGGGGATGCCGAGTTCTTCGGCCTTGGCGGCCTTGGAGCCGGCATTTTCGCCGACGACGACCCAATCGGTTTTCTTGCTGACCGAGCCGGCAGCCTTGCCGCCGCGCTCGATGATGGCCTCCTTGGCGGAATCACGCGAGAATCCCTCCAGAGAACCAGTCACGACGACGGTCTTTCCGGCAAGCGTCTGCGGCAGCGTGCTGGTCTCGGCGGCGGCGACCCCGACGCCGGCCGCCTGCCAGGCGCGCAGCGTCTCGCCCCGCCAATCCCTCGGCTCACGGGCGGCGGCGAACCAATTGACCACCGATTCGGCGATTTCCGGGCCGATGCCGTCAATGGCCGACAGCTCGTCCACGCCCGCCTGCTCGATGGCCTCCAGCGAGCCGAAGGCGGAGGCGATCAGACGGCCGTGGGCGGGCCGAGACGACGTATCGACAAGGCGACCAGCACCCGCCACAGGTCGGCGTGCCGGGCCTTGTCCATCTCGTCGAACATCTTGCGCGTGTTCTCGCCGGGGCGGACGTACACGGGGACGTCGACCGTGCCGTTGCGCGTGGTCTTCCGATCGACGCGCACGACCACTGCATCGGCCGGCACGTCATATCCCGGATACGGCTCAGCCGCAGCGTCGGCCGGCGCACCGGCCGCAGCCTGCCGTCGCGCGGAAAGCTTCTTCGCCGGCGTGGGCGCGGTCCAGAACGCCAGGGGACCTGATGCCAGGCCCGAGCCGCCGATGCGTTTGCGAGTGCGCTTGGTCTTGCCGTCGGCCGTGACCGTCTCATGGATCTCGATGATCGCGGCCTCGCGCCACACGCGCACATCCCTGAGCGCCGCGGCGTCCAGTGTGAACAACCCCGCTTCGCTCGACAGCACTGGCTTCTGCCGTTCCGGCAGCCGCAGTCCCTCCACGGGCTCGTACGGCTCCGGCTCCTCGCCGGGCTTGACGAGAATCTCGGTGATGTTCGGAGCGAACGTATCCGGCGAATCCGGCCGGTTCTCCTCCGGGTTGGTCAGCGCGATGGCCGACTGGTCGCCCAGATGCTCGATGTCGAACGCCTTGCGCGAAGCCAGGTTGATGATGCGCTCGGTCAGCTGGGCGGGGCAGGATTCCACGTTCGGGCAGCGAATGTCCTTGTCTCCCTCCTTGGCCGGTGCGAGCTTCGATCCGCAGGACGGGCAACGATCCGGCATGACGAATTCGCGCAGGTCGTCTTCACGCCCCTTGCGGCGTTCCACGACCGGCCCGACCAGCTCGGGAATCACATCGCCGGCCTTGCGCACCACCACGGTGTCGCCGATCAGCACCCCTTGCGCTTGACCTCGAACGGATTGTGCAATGTCGTGCGAGACACCGTGGACCCCGCTACATACACGGGCTTGAGCACGGCGACGGGCGTGACGCGCCCGGTACGCCCGACCTGCACGGTGATGTCCAGCAGTTCGGTGTTGACCTCCTCGGGCGGGTACTTGTAGGCGATGGCCCAACGCGGCGCCCGCGAGGTCGCGCCCAGCGACCTCTGCAGGCCGAGATCGTCGACCTTGACGACGATGCCGTCGAGCGCGTGCTCGATGTCGCCGCGGTGCTCGCCGTAATAGTCGATCATGTCGAGGATCTGCGCGAACGACGTGACCTCACGGTTGTGCGGCGACACCGGCACTCCCCACTTGGAGTACAGCGTGTACGCCTCGGACTGGTCGGCGACGACGTCATGCGAGCCGGCGGGACGCCCCGAGCCCCAGCGCAGCGTACCGATGCCATGCGCGTAAAAGCTCAGCCGCCTTGTGGCGGTGATGCGCGGATCCTTCTGCCTGAGCGATCCGCCGCCGCATTGCGCGGGTTGGCGAACGGAGGGCGCCCGGCATCCTCCTGTTCACCGTTGAGCGCCTTGAAATCGTCCCAACGCATGAACACCTCGCCGCGGATCTCCACGAACTCGGGGATATCCGCGGCCCGCCGAGATTGGCGGGAATGGAGCCGATCGTGCGCACATTGAGCGTGATGTCCTCACCGGTGACGCCGTCGCCACGCGTCAGCCCCTGTTCCAGCACGCCGTTGCGGTATATCAGATTCAATGCCAGACCGTCTATCTTCACCTCGCAGGTCATCGGCAACGGCTTGCCCTCAGGCCAGTCCAAATCGCGCAGCACCGAATCGTACCAATCGTGCAGCTCCTCGATCGAGAACACGTCATCAAGGCTCATCATGCGCGACGGATGCCGCACCGAAGCGAAATCATTGGAGAACGTGCCGCCGACCCGGTGCGTGGGAGATTGCGGTGAATCCAACGACGGGAACTCCGCCTCCAGCCGTTGCAGGCAACGCAAGCGCGCATCGTAGGCCGCGTCGGACGAGACCGGCGCGTCATCGATGTAATAGGCGATCTGGTCGGCCTCGACCCACGCCGCGACGCGCGCCCACAGTCGGGCTGCAACCTCGTTCGACAGCGAGGACACATCCAGCCGATCCAGCCGGGCCGCATCAGCGTCCGTGGACTGCAGCGCGGCGACCCACTGGGATGAGCCGGGCGCGAACCGGGCGGCGCCTTCGTTCTCGACCGGCGCCGGAGCCTCCCCAGCGTCCGGATCGTCGAAATCCCAAGCCAACTGGTCGCCGGATGATTGCGAAACCGCTGCGCGAGCCATCACTTCCCCTTCGTATGTGCGAATTCATCTGGATTCGATTGTAATCGAAAACATGAACCCGCCTCGGCGACGCCCGCGCCACGGCATCAGGAGTTGAGCGATCTCAGGAACTGGGACTGCACCATGTCGACACCGCCGTTGTCGCCGTCGTTCATACGGGCGCGCCATCGACAGCGTCCGTGCGGGAACGAACATGCCCTCGTCCACGCACACGCGGGCGGCGTCGCGCACGATCGCGGCGACTTGGGTGTGGGGCCACACCGGCAGATCGTGCATGCGCAGCACGCCGGCTGCCGACTCCACGTCGGTAGGCACCGCTATGCATTGGGATTCGGCGCGTGCGAGCAGTTCCCTCAACTCGCCGTCAAGCGCCCCGATCTGCCCCGGTGCGATGTGCTCGCTCATGATGTAGGCCGCGGCGGCGATATCGAAACGGTCGCGCATCCATTCCGCGTATGCCAGCCGGTAGTAGGCGAATGCGGCGTCATCACGGTCGAGCGCCACGCGCAGCGCGTTCAGACATGCCGCGCGCGCGGAATCCCAATCCTCGTTGCGGGCGAGCTGCACTGCGAGCTTCATGTGCGAGAACGGGTAAGCGGGAGCATACGCCACCATCGCGTTAAGGTGCGGCAGCGCGGCCTTCGCGCCCTTGAGCTGAGACAGCAGGTCCGCCAGCTCGGTGTGCGCGTAGAACAGGTTGTCGGGAATCAGCACCGTGCGTTCGCCGTCCGTGGCGAACAGGCGGTTGTAGACGACGCGCTCGGCATACGAGTTGAAATACCGTGGCACGCCCGGATTGTCGGCATAAGCCGATTCCACACGTTCGATGGCCGCTTCGGCGACGGTCACGGCCTGATCGTCCTGACCGGAGAACAGCAGGTCGCGGGCCCGCGTGCGTTCCCGGTCGAGTTCGTCCGCCAGCTGGAAGGTGAAGTCCGGTGTGTCGGTACCGTCGATGAGCGCACTGGTGACGCGTGACGACAATTCGGACAGCTCCGGATCGGCGACGCGGTCGATGACATGCATCGCATGCTGCGCCTTGGAGACCGACGCCAGGGTCCCGTCGGCGGCGAGCCGGTGGAATTCGTCGACGCAGCGCTGCAGCAGGTCCGCCCGCTGGATGGACAGGCCCTCGGCGTTGTCCGTGCCGAGGATGCCGGCGACAGTCGCCGGGAAGACCTTGTCCGACAGTTCCGGCTCCTCCTGGGAGCCCGTCGGGGAGAACCTCGCGTCGCGCAGGTCGAATTCGGCGCTGATGGGGGCGAGTCCGCCCCGCTCGTCGATGTCCATCACCGCGCCGAACAGGCGATAGGTGTCGGCGGGGTGCCGCAACGCGTCTTCGCGCAGCCGCTGCAGCAACTCCTGTCTGGTGAACGTTACGGTGACGAGGTTTCGCACGGTGGGGCTGCGGCGCAGCGCATCCATGGGGTCGGTGTCGCCTTCTTCGTTGCCTTCGCCGCCGGGTAATCGCCCGGTGTCATCCGCCTGACCCGTATCGCCGGAGTCGGAGTCCTGGACTTCCTGCGGGGAGTCCCGTACGAAGTCTTCGAAATTGATGTCCTTCATCATGTCGGCGAAGCTCTCCAACGACTGCAGATCATCATCCCCGACGGTCGCAGAAACGGACTCACCGGCGGAATCCGTCTTCGCGTCCTGGGTGCCTCTGGCATCCGCCTGCGGGGTGCGGGCATCAGGCGCCGGCTCCGCGGAAGGCGTATGCGAAGGATCGCCGTGATGGTCGCCGTCCTTCGGATCGGCCTTGGACGCGCCGGCATCGCCCGTGTGCAGGCGCTCGAACGATCGCAGCGCTGCGCTCATCAGATCGGAGATCGCGCTGTCCTGCTCGGCGACCGCCTCTTCCAGACCGATGGAATCGATGCGCACGCACACCTGATCGACCCGTTCGCTCGCGCCGAAGCACAGTGCCGCGATGATGAGCCCGACGCGGAGATTGTACGCGGCGCTCATGGCGGCCGTTCCCCCTGCGAGAACGAGACCCAATCGTGGGCGCGCTCGTCATAGCGGCTTTCCGGCATCATGGAGGCGCCGTGGTGAACGCCACCGCGGTCGTCCCCTGTTCGAGATTGCTGCGGAATTCCATGTCGAAGCGATACGGGAGCCTCAGCTGGCGCAGCAGCCGGGACACCGCCTGACGGTACACCCATTCTGACGCCCCCGGGTCGGAACCGAGCCGCCCGCCCGCGGGATTCGGATTGTCTTGAAGCATCCGGTCAGCGGTCTCGCCCGCGTACCGCCACACGTGTCGTATCGCCGCCACGCCGTCGTCGTGCGGGAAATCGATTCCGGATATCGCGGGGTTCCCTTCCCAAGGCAGCGCCATCAGCGCCGGATCGTCCAGCAGCGCAAGATCGATCTGCGCGGCCTGCGCGCGCGTGACCGTGTCCTCGGTCACGCCGCCGTTGCGGGCGGATCGTTCGATCCACGCGCTCACTGCGGCGAAACGGTTGAGATTGCCCTCAATTCTCAGCGAGCGCAGCGCGGCGCGGAACTCCAGTCCGGAGTCCCACGCGAAGAAATACCCGCCGGAGTAACTGGACGTATGCAGGTGCAGCGGTTCGGCCCCGTGCACCGCCTCCAGGCCGGACGCATGGTCGAGGGCGCCGGCCTCTTGCATCAGGTCGGCGAAATGATCCTCCAGACCGGACGCCCGCATGCCGTGCGCGCGAGCCTCCATCGTGTCGCGTATGCTGCGGCGTATGGCACCCATCGGCGCCTCACGGTTGAGGCGACGGAAGATGTTGCCCGATCCGAACCCGATGAGCAGCCCCCGCATTTCGGGCAGCATGTATGCGGCGAGGAAGGCGATGGAGATGGCGTCACGGTACTCCAGACGCTGCCGCAGCGAGGCAGGCAGCGGGGAGCGCATCTGCTCCAGGGTGTACCGGTTTCCCGTCTTCAGCCACGAGGCAAGCCATGTCATGCGCCCTGTGGCGTCCCGTCCCACAATGCCACCCTGAAACGCGCGGGACCGTGCCCGCCGACTCGCCGGTCGAGGCCCCCCGTCACCGCAGACGGCGGCCGCGCCTTCGCGCCGAATCTCGCGCCGTCGACGGCGTCCAGCTCCTCCTCCTTGACGAGCATGAACCGCGGCTTCATATCATGCGTATCGGCATGCGGGTCGGAGGTCACGAACACGCGCCCATTCCCGTCGGCGAGCGCGATCTGCGAGAAACGGTCATGCCCGATGAACAGCCCTATCGAGACAGTGGCGCCCTCCCCCGAGGTCAGCTGCGCCCATCCCAGCGCCACACCGCGCGGGACACCGGGCAGGTCGGGAAACACGCGACGCTTGATAAGCGGCGTCAATCTCACCGAATGCTTCGAGAGCGCGGCCATCATCGCATCCGTGTCGTTGCCGGACCCGGCCGCGGCCTGCACCGCCGCCTCGAACGGTCCCTGCCCGTCCTCGTCCATACGAACGCCACGCCCGCCCAGTACGGACGCGGCGGCGTCCCCCACCTGTCGCAACGCGCCGGACAGGCCTGAGATCAGCCCTCCAAGAGAGCCTTCTGACGGGAAGTGTGAAGCGTTTCGGAACATGGCACACATTCTTTCAATCCAACCCGACATGAAGCCGATAGAATAATGGGGTGCGTTCTTCCATCATTTCCCGAGACCACATGCGACGGTCACTGCCAGCCATGCTTGTGGCGCTGCTGGCGATCCTGGTGATCGAATGCGTGGCGTTCAACATGCCGTTCTGGACCACGATCGGTGCCAGCACCGATTCCGCCGCGGCGACGAACGTCATGGGAGACGGTCTCAAACGCGGCGAGGACGGCATCCTCACCGTCACCGACCCGACGTCGGCGTACATGGAAGTGAGTGCGGACGGCACGTCGTCATACGTGCGCATCGAGGCGGCGAACACGCCCGAAGGCGGCGACGTCAAAACGGCGAGCAACGTGTTCGTGCGCGCCGACACCAATTCGCGCACCGGCGAGATCACCTCCGTCTCCACGTCGGCGCCGCGCTCGCTGTACCTTAAGGTGAAGCCGGGCAGCTCGGTTCGCCTGTGGATCGAGGAGCCCGTGGGCTCTCGTATCCCGTTCTCCGCGGTCAGAGCTAACGTTCGGGTTCCCTTCGAGTTCAGTTGGCTGCGCGTGTCGATCATGGCCGCGGTGGCGCTACTGGTCGCGCTGTGGCGACCCGGCTCCGCGTTGTGGCGCATACGGCTCAATCCCGCGAGCGTACGGCAGCGGTGGGCGCTCGTGGCATTCCTCGCCCCGCTGGCCATCTATACCACGGTGCGCATCGTCGGCGAATTCCTCGTCTCCGGGCCGCTGGTGTTCCCCAACCCGCATGGCTACACCTACGACTTCGACCAGTACGACCATGTCGCGCAGTCGCTGCTGAACGGCCGCGTGTGGCTGGATCTGCCGGTCTCCCCGAGCTGGCGCAGGCTGCGAACCCGCATGACATCCTGGTGCGCGGTCAGCTGTTCGAATCCGGCAAGACGCAGATCTTCTGGGATTATCCCTTCTATGGCGGCCACGGGTATTCGTATTTCGGCGTGGTGCCCATGGTGCTGTTCTTCCTGCCGTTCCGTGCGATAACGTCCCTATGGACGCCCGGCGGCATGATGCTGCCCACGTCCGTCCGTGTGCATACTGCTGATGATGTTCCTGTTCGCCGTCTTCGCATGCCTGCTGGTGATACGGCTGACGCACCGTCTGTGCCCGAACGCATCGGTGGCGGCCACGTCCATCGTCATCGTGATGTTCCTGCTCGGCTCGAACGCCAGTTATCTGCATTTCCGCCTGAATTTACTCCGTGCCCTTCGCCGCATCCCTGATGTTCACGACGCTCGGCCTGTGGCTGTGGCTCAAAGCGACACCCGAACGGCATCCCGGGCGCGGGGAGCACGTCCATGTGGGTAGCTGGTCGGTCGTGGGCGCCCAACCACTATCGCTGCGCCATCTCGCCGCCGGCGCGGCATGCATCGCGGCGAATTTCGGATGCCGGCCCACGTTCGCGCTGTCCGCGCTGCTGTGCTTCCCGATCTTCTGGCCGCAGATCACCTCGCTGCTGCAGGGGTTGAAAAGCCGCTCCCTGCCCCCGCGAAGGGCCCTGCGAGCGCCGGCCGCCGTCATCATCCCCGCCCTGATCGTGGTGCTGCCGCTGATGGCCTACAACGTCGCCCGGTTCGGGTCGCCGCTGGATTTCGGCAATGACTACCAGATGACCGTCACCGACATGACCAGGTTCGTGCAGCCGACGGCCAATTTCCTGCCGTCGGTGGGCGCCTACCTGTTCCTGCCGTTGCGGTTCACGTCGGAGTTCCCCTTCATTGGCATGACGCCCATAGCGTTCCGCGGATGGGGCTATTACGAGCCGATGGCCGGCGGCCTGTTCGCGACATGCCCGCTGCTGCTGCTCGCGCTGGCGGCCCCGTTCCTGCGACGCAGGATGCACAGGTCGGGTTACTGGGGGCTCGCCACGCGCTCCCTGGCCCTGGCGGTGCTGCTGGCGGTGTTCGACGGCCACACCGCGGGCCTGGGATGGCGCTACATCTGCGATTTCGGGTGGATGATGGCGATCGCCGCGCTGGCGCCGATGCTGTATCTCATGCATCCCGGTGGCGACGCGATCGCGGCGGTGCGCCCGATCCGTCGGAACGCAACGAGCCTCGGCGAGACGTCACGAAGCGTCACCCGATGGTGCTCGCATGCGTCCGCGGACTGGTTGTGGCGGTGCTGATGGCATCCATCATCCTGGCTGTGCTGGCCTGCTTCATCGGCCGCGACGACTCGCTGATCAACAACAATCCGGTCCTCTTACGACACGGTCGTCGCCTGGTTCAGGCTGTAGACGCCCGCGGGCGTATCGCGAACGGCACCGGACCGCGACACGTATAAGCCGCCCGCCATAATCGACATTCATGCGATTCAGGAAATCGCCAGACAACACATAGCGTTTCCTCTGCGCATTATTACCGTGCTACCGCTCGCACCGGCTGCTGTTCGACGACAACGGGCTCATGTGGTTCTCCGCGTCGACCAAGCATTTCGTCGGCATGAACCGGTTCGGAAAGCTGGAGAAGATCATCGACCTGGGTGACCGGTTCATCCTCCACCACGACTACGCGCTCGACGATGACGGCAACATCGTCTCCCTCGCCACCGACCTGACACGATCCGACCATGCCGTGCAGGACCAGGCCATCAAGGTCAACACGAGCACCGGCAAGGTGACGAAGCTCGTCGACTTCGGCGAGATGTTCCCCGATTACAAGGCCTCCACCGACCACTCCGGCATCGATGAATCCGATCCGGCCGCATCCGGGAGCTGGGACTGGATCCACTTCAACACCATCCAGCTGCTGCCCGACGGCCAGTACTACATCTACATGTTCGACAACGACTTCGCCTGACGCGAAGACGATCGCCCGCAGGCCGTGACGAGAAGGCCCGACGACCGCGTACCGGCGGTACCGCCTTGGGCCTTCTCGCGATGCGGGCCGATGCGAATGCGCCGATGCCGCTACTATAGGAGTCATGGGACTTTTTGACTCGCTCTTCGGCAAGGACGAAGCCTTGCCATCGCAGGTGACCTTCACGCTGGACCAAGCCGGACACACCTATGAGGACGGTTCCGTCGGGCTTCTTCCCACATCGCTGACGATCACGCCCGACGACAGGCGCGTGGCGGTCATCGGGCTGAACGGCGCCGGCAAGACCACACTGCTCAAGCTGCTCGACGGAGCATTGGCCGCCACGAGCGGATCCGTCTCCATCACCGCGGGCGAGACCGCGCTCAGCCCCGCCGTCAAACGTGATCTCAAACGCATCGAGGACATCGTCGGGCGTGTCCGCCGCGAGGAGATCCCCGACAGTTACTACCGTGCGGCGACCATCCGCGAGGCGATCGACCAGCCGCTGAAAAAGCACAAGGTGCCCGAATCAGAGCGGCTGGCCATCGTCGGCAACCTGTTCACGCATTTCGGGCTCAGCACCGTGGCTCGGCAGTCGGCCAGCTCGCTCAACAGCGAGCAGCGGCACCTGCTCGCCATCGCCAGCGCGTTGAGCTTCTCCCCGCGGCGATCGTGGCGGACGAGCCCACCAAGGGCCTGGACGAGATCGGCTCGGCCCACGTGGCGAAGGCGCTGTTCGGCTACAACAAGCAGGTCATTTTCGCCACGCATGACGTGGACATGATCACACGGCCGCAGTACGCGATCGACCGGGCGCTGGTGGTCGACGACCACGCGGTGGTATTCGACGGGAAACCTGCCGCCGCGGCCGCGTTCTATGAGGACCTGATTCGGTCCAAAGTGGCACGATAGCGGAAAGCACGCTCTCAAAACTCGCAGATACGTTTTCCGCTTTTACGCGAAAACGGCGGAAAATGGCCAAAACGCAGAAAACGTGGAATTTGTATCTGCGAGTTTTGAGAGCGTCCTTCGACAATCACCCCAGCAATTCGGCCACCGAGTCCAGCACGACGCGCACGTTATGCGCGAATTCGTCCGGTTCGGGCAGCAGCGATATGGCCAGATAGCCGTTCGAGGCCATGTCGAAGAAATAGCCGGGCTGGCCGGAGACGCCATGCGCGTCAATCATGTGCAGCACCAGCTCGTTCTCGTCGATGACGCCCGGCACGCGCAGCAGCACGTTCCAGCCGCCCTCGGCCCGCAGCACGGAGACGACGCCGAGCGGGTCGGACTCCAGCATGCGGTGCAGTGCCCTGAGATTGCCCTGCACCCGGTACCGCGCACGAGGTCGGTCTGGACCTTCGCCGCCTCCAACAGGTCCGGGATGCGGGAGGCGATGATGTCGCTCATCGGCAGGTAGTCGTCGGCGATGACATCCAGCCGACGCATGGCCTCGAGAACGTCCGTCTCAGGCCCGACACCTGAATCCAGCCGACCTTGGCATGGGGCGCGGCGAGCATCTTCGAGAACCCGTCCAACGCGAACGTCAGCGCCCCCGCCTCGCCGGCGAGCCGTGCATTGCCGGGGAACGGCTCCAGCGCGTAATCGTAGAACACCTCGTCGGCGATGATGGCGACACCGCGCTCGCGGCACAGGCCGACGAGCTGCTCGCGCTCCCCCGCCTTGACGTAGGACCCGGTCGGATTGTTGGGGTTGATGAGCACCAAAGCGCGTATACGCGCCCCCTGCGGTCCCGTCCAGCAGCGCGCGCAACTCGGCGACGTCGATGCACCATGACCCGTCGAAGCGCAGCTGGTATTCGATAGTGTCGACGCATTCCAGGCGGGCGATGGATTCGATCAGCGGATACCCCGGCTTGGGGGCGAGCACCGCATCGCCCGCGTCACACAGCAGCTTCATGAGCCACGAGTACGCCTGTGACGTGGAACTCAGCAGATAGAGGCGATTCGGATCCGCCGCCGGCGCGGTGCCGGCACCTTCGGCGCCCCGGTGAAGCTCGGTCAGGAAGGAGGCCAGCGCCTCCCGTGCAGGGCCGCGCCTCTCGGGTCGGCGGTGTACGTGCCCGGCACCAGTGCCGGTGCAAGTCCGTGACGTGTGGGATTGGAATCGTTGAGCTTGCCCAGGGGCATGCCTTCGCACCGGCAATGCGTCTCGGCTGCGGCTATGGGATTGGGCTCGCTCAGATCTACTCGGGAAGAAAAACGCACGCCACTACCCTACCGCGACCATGCGTCCTGCATTGCCGGGACGATGGTCGGCCAAGGTGTGGCGTGCGAATGTATGTGCCTGTGCCCTCTGCGCTACTTGGTGCTGGCGTAGTAGGCGGCACCGATGATGCCGGCCTCGTTGCGCAGCTTCGCGGGGACGATCGGCGTATCGATGTCGATGAACGGCACGAAGTTGTCGCTCTTGCGGCTCACGCCACCGCCGATGACGATCAGCGAGGGGCTGAAGTACTTTTCGATCAGGCTGTAGTACTTGGTCAGACGCTTGCCCACTTCTTGTAGCTGAGCTCCTTGCGCTCGCGCACCGCGGAGGATGCGTAGCGCTCGGCGTCGCCCTTTGCCGCCCTCCAGCTCGATGTGGCCGAGCTCGGTGTTCGGGATGAGCACGCCGTCATAGATCAGCGCCGTGCCGATGCCGGTACCGAGCGTGGTCACGACGACCAGACCCTCCTGACCCTTGGCCGCGCCGAACTGCTGCTCCGCCAAGCCGGCGGCATCGGCGTCATTGACGACCGTGACCGGACGGCCGCACTCCTCGGACAGCGCCTCGGTGATGTCGACGCCTACCCACGACTGGTCGAGGTTGGCGATCCAATTCAGCTTCTGGCCGGGCTTGACCGGAGCGGGGAAAGAGATGCCGACCGGAACCGTCTCCGGAACCTCGAAATGTTCGAGCTGCTTGCGCAGCACCGATCCGATCGCCTGCGGGGTGGACTCGGACGGGGTGAGGATCTTCAGCCTGGGCTCGGCGAACTCCCCCTTGTTCAGGTCGACCGGAGCGGCCTTGATACCGGATCCGCCGATATCCACGCCAAACGCTTGAGCGGTATCAATCATCATGACCTCCTGTTGGATGGTGTGCGACACGCACGTCATAGTGGCTGTACGCGAAATTGTATAACGAAATCGTGTCGAAATGGGCAATTGCGCCGGTATACAGCGCGAAAACCGGTCACAACGTAGTGGATGGGGCAACCTACGCGCATGGATGCCTCATGTTCGCTATGTGGACAACGTTACGTCAATCATCCACACCCCGGCGTATACATGGACAAGCAAGTTTCAGGGAAGGTGCAATTCCTTACTGGCGGTGACCTGCGGAGCCGGGATTCATAACGGCGGCCGCGGCAGCCCGCGACCCGCGCAAGCGGCTGATCCGGTGAGAATCCGGGGCCAACGGTACAGTCCGGATGGAAGAAACGGAGCTCAACATGAGTGTATCTTCGCAACCCAATTCAGCCGATTCGTCGAACGCGGCCAAGCCGACGCGCCCGGATTTGGCGCATTCGACCGGCGTCGCCGACTCCGGCCGCTGGTCCACCAAACGCATCGCCATGTACGCGCTGTTCGTGGCGCTGGCGATGGCGACCAGCTTCATCTCGTTCCCGATCCTGCCGAACCCGGCGTTCTCGTTCCTCAAATACGATCCGTCCGGCATCGTGTGCCTGATCGCCGGCTTCGCGTACGGCCCGGCCGCAGCCGCGATCGTCAGTGTGCTCGGCTTCGTACCGCACGTGTTCATGGACCCGTGGGGCACGCTGATGGCCGTGCTGGTGGCCTTGTCGCTGTCGGTGCCGGCGGCGCTCATCTATCGCCACGTGCACACGCGCAAGGGCGCTGTCATCGGTTTGGTCGTCGGTGCCCTGCTGGCCTTGGTCGCGGCCATCGCCGGCAATCTGGTCATCACGCCGATCTACACCGGCTGGCCGGTCTCCGAGGTGGCGGCCATCATCGTTCCCGCGCTGCTGCCGTTCAACCTGATCAAGTTCGTGATTCACGGCGTGGTCACGTTCCTGGTGTACAAGCCGATTTCGAACTTGCTGAATCGCTGACATGACGCGGCGCGAAGTCGCCGCCTAGGGCAGCCCGCCAAAAGGGTCATCGCACGAGGCTTTTTCCGACAGTCCGGGTGATGACCTCTCTGGCGGGCTGCATCCGTCAGCGGTGACAATGGCCTCTATGATTATGGATTGACCACGATGTTTTGTGAATGGATGATATGAACGGCATGGTTCCCGCCGCACGACTTGAGCATGTGCGATTCAGCTATGACAACGGCGTCACATGGGTGCTTGACGGCATCGACCTGACCATCCGCAGCGGGGAGCGGCTGTGTCTGGTGGGCCCCAACGGCTCCGGCAAATCCACTCTGGCGCGTCTGATCGCCGGTCTCGCAGCCCCGGACGGCGGCGATGTGACGCTGCTGGGCCATCATGTCTTCGACGGCGAGACCGCTTCAGCGAATCCGAGCGAATACCGCAATGCCCGGCATGGCATCGGCACGGTGTTCCAGAATCCGGAGGATCAGATCGTCACCACCATCGTCGAGGATGATGTGGCATTCGGCCCGGAAAACCTCGGCGTGGCTCGGGACGACATCGGCGGGCGCATCGACGAATCCCTGCAATCGGTGGATATGGCGGGGTTTCGCCACGCGGATCCGACGCGCATGAGCGGCGGCCAGCAGCAGCGTATCGCCATCGCCGGAATGCTGGCGATGAACCCGCGCATGCTGGTGCTCGACGAACCGACCGCGATGCTGGATCCCGACGCGCGGATCGAGGTGATGCGCATCCTCGACATGCTGCAACGGCGTGGCACGACGATCGTGCTGGTCACGCATCATCATGACGAGACCATGCACGCCGACCGCGTACTTCGCATAGACGGCGGGCTGCTCACGCAGGTCGAAGCCGACAGGGACGCGATTGCGGCGAAGCAAGTGATTGCGCGGAGCCACGCTGACGCGACTGACGCTGCGGGCTCCACGGAGTCGGCAGCTGAGGAGCCCGGAGGTTCCACCGCAGCCGCGTCGCCCGCGCAACCAGCGAAATCCGGACAACCCGTAAAACCGGCGTCTACCAAGTCGGACGCATCACCCATTCCACCTACAGGCTCAGCATCCGACGCCATCGCAGTATCCGGCCTGTCATATCGTTATGACGATGGCGACGCCCCGGTTTTCGAGAATCTTTCTCTGCGCGTCGCCGAAGGCGAAATCGTGGCGCTGATGGGTTCCAACGGCGCCGGCAAGACCACGCTCGCACGTCTGCTGTGCGCCTTGGACCGCCCGTCCGCCGGATCGATCACCGTGGCCGGATTGCCGGTCGCGTCGTCGAAACACGGGAAACGGCCTCGCGCACTCACCCGAAAAGAACGCGCGGCCCTGCGGCGCAACGTCGGCTATGTCATGCAGCATCCGGAGCGTCAGCTGTTCGCTGACACCGTCGCCGAGGATGTGGCGTACGGCCCACGCAACCAGCATCTGAGCGAGTTGGAGGTGGCCACCCGCGTAGAGGAGGCGCTGCGGATGCTGCATATCGAGCATCTCGCCGACCGTTCTCCGTTCAACCTGTCGGGCGGGCAGCAGCGGCTCGTCGCCATCGCGGGCGTCATCGCATGCCGCCCTCGTGTGCTCATCATGGACGAGCCGACCGCCAGTCTGGACGAATCGGCGGTCTCCCGCATCCACGCGCTGCTGGGTTCCCTGAAAAGTCAGGGCGTGGCGGTGCTCATCATCACGCATTCCATCGACGAGGCCGAGCACTGCGCGGACCGCATCATCACCATGGGATCGCATAATGGCGACGGCGAAGGCGATGGTTGCGGCACCGGAGACGACGGAGACACCAGCGTCGGCGACGCCACCGAGTCTTCCACGAACGCCGGCAAAGCCGGCATCGAGTCCATTGAAGACGAATCCAGGAACCGTCCGTCATTCGTAGCGTCCCTGGATCCGCGCGCGAAGATGGTGACGTTCCTGACGTTGATGTTCACCGCATTCGTCATCACCAGGCCGGCGCAGCTGGCGATGGGCGCCGTCCTGACCGCATGCGTCGTGGCGGCCGCCCGGCTGCATCCGCTGCGTTTGCTGTCTTCCGTGCGCGTGTTCCTGATCGTATTCGCGGTGATGGGCCTGGTGAACATGTTCTTCGCCCGCTCCGGCGAGACGCTTGCGCATATCGGCCCGCTGCCGATCACCACCGGCGGGCTCATGGTCGCGGTGCTGTATTCGTGCCGTCTCGCGCTGGTGATCATCCTGGGTGCCGTGTTCCTTTGCGACGACGACCCCCACCGCGATGACGGATGCGTTCGGCTCCCTGCTGTTGCCGTTCAGAAAGATCGGCTGGCACACGCAGGAAGTGGCTCTGGTGATGAGTCTTGCGCTGCGGTTCCTGCCGACGCTCAGCGACGAGACCAAGGCGATCATCGACGCGCAATCGGCCCGCGGCGGCACGATCGAGACCGGTTCGCCGGCCACTCGTGTCAAAGCGCTGTTCGCCATCATCGTGCCGATCCTTGTGGCGGCGCTGCGTCACGCGGATAATCTCAGTCTGGCGCTTGACGCGCGCTGCTACGAGGAAGGCATCCACCGCACCCATTGGAGAGTGATGCGCGCGCGCCGACGCGATCTAATGGTCGCAGCCGCGTGCGTCGCCTACGTCGTCGCGCTGCTGGCGGTGGGATGGCTCTGACCTGAACCATCCCCGGAGCGGGAGTCAGCGCTCGGCAGCCGTTCTCGACGCACGGATACGGAACGCGCAGGCAAGCGAGCAGATCGCGATCAGGCAGATCACCGTCATCGTCGCGAACATCCACGTGCCGCCCACGGCCGTGGCGTGACGGAACGCGGCACTCCCCTTTTCGGCCGAGCCGGCGCCCGCCTGAGCCACGCCGAGAATCATCGAAAACAGTGCGGTGCCGACGGCACCGCCGAACTGCAATGCGGTATTGAACACGGCATTGCCATCCGGCATGAACGCGTGGTCGATGCCGCTCAGCGCACTGGTCATGATGTTGGAGAAGCCAAGCGCATAGCCAAGTCCGAAGATGAAGTAGAAACCGGCAAGCGTGGCCGGCGTCAGCCGCATGGAGAAGACCAGCAGCAGGATCGGTCCGAACGTGGCCACCGAAATCGCCGAAAGAATCGGCTTCGTCGGGCCGAATTTGTCGTACAGCATGCCTCCGACGGGCGCGAAGAACGCACCGACCAGAGCGCCCGGCAGCACGAGGACGCCGGCGTGGAACGCGCTGGTGCCAAGCGACATCTGGGCAAGATTGGTGATCACATAGCCGAAGCCGATGCCGACGATCGGCAGAATCAGGTACGCAGTAGATGAAGCTGGACGACACGGTCTCGTAGCCACCCCAGACGAATCAGCGGCGAGAACGAGCGGCTGGATGACCAGCCGAAGAACACCAGGGAGCCCACACCGACGACCAGGCTCACGACGGTGATGATGACGGGACGTGTCGCCGAAGAGCCGTTGACCGCAGCGCTGACCGCGACGCCCATCTGGTTGAGCGCCAAGATCATGCCGCTCAGGGCGAGCACTATCGCCACGAACTGCACTGGGTTGAGCCGCGCGTCCTCGGTGGGGCGTTTCTGCTCGATGCAGTGCAGTCCGAGCGGCAGGGGAGACCAACAGCACGATCGGAATGGCGATGACGAAGATGGCACGCCACGGCAAAACACTCGACACTGCGCCGCCGACGGTGGGGCCGATGGCCGGGGCGACGGTGATGACGAGCGAACCGACGCCCATCAGTCGTCCGACCTTGCTGCGTGGGGACTGTTCGAGAATGATGTTCATCATCAGCGGTGTGGCCACGCCGGAGCCGATGCCCTGGATCACGCGGGCGAGCAGGATGACCGGGAAGGTGTGGCCGATGATCATGATCGCCGAACCGGTCACGGCGAGAAGACCACAGCCGCGATGAACAGGGACTTCAGCCGGAAGCGGCGGTTCAGGAACGACGACAGCGGCATCGTGGCCGCGACCACCAGCAGATACACGGTGGTGATCCATTGCACGGTGGCGGTGTTCACGCCGAATTCGGTCATGAGTTCCGGGAACAGCACCGTCATCACGGTTTCGGTGAGGATGCCGATGAAGGCAAGTGAGCCCCGGCGACGATGGCGCCGATCAGACGCTTGGGGATGCGCTCCTGCGAGGTTGAGGTCATGTGATGAAATCCATTCAGACCGACGCCAGTTGTTTCGGACTGCCCTTACGATACCCCACTGCGTCAGGCCACATTACAGTGTAACGGATTGCCGGACGAGGGCGGAGTGGCGGTTGCGATGAACTACTCCCAGCCTCGCTACCGCTCGGCAACCCCGCCGGGCGGGGCGATTTATCCGTTCTGCTCTTTGGACTCGGTATAGCCGTCCGGCGCGGTTTCACTGTGCAGGATGGAGCGGACTTTGTCCAAGCGCTGGCTGACCTCGTGCTCGTATCCGCGGTCGTTGGGATGATAGTACTCGCGGCCGCGCAGCTCCTCGGGCAGGTATTCCTGCGGCGCGACGGCGCCCGGCCAATCGTGCGCGTACCGGTAGCCTTCGTGGTTGCCCCAGCTTTTCATCAGCGCGGTCGGCGCATTGCGCAGATGCAGCGGCACTTGGCCGATAAGCCCCGCGTCCACATCGGCGAGCGCCGCGTTGATGGCGTTGTAGCTGGCGTTGGATTTGGGCGCGGTGGCGACGGCGAGCGCCGCTTCGGCAAGAATGATGCGCGCTTCGGGCATGCCGATCATGGCCACTGCCTGCGCCGCGGCTACGGTGACTTGCAGGACCTGCGGGGCGGCCATGCCGACTTCCTCGGATGCGGCGATCATGATGCGTCGTGCGATGAAGCGCGGGTCTTCCCCCGCGCGCAGCATGCGTGCCAGGTATGCATGGCGGCATCCGGATCGGAGCCTCGCATGGATTTGATGAACGCCGAGATGACGTCGTAGTGGTCGTCTCCGTCCTTGTCGTAGCGCACGGTGGCGGCGTCCATGACCTGCGAGACCACATCCGGCGTGATGGTCGGGCGCCGCGCGCCTTTTTTGCGGGCCTTGTCTCCGGTGACGGCACCTGCAGCGGCTTCGAGGATCGTCAGCGTCTTGCGGGCGTCACCGCCGGCCATGCGGATGATCTCGTTGACCGCCGCATCGTCGATTTTGACTTCGCCGTTCAATCCGCGCTTGTCTTCCACCGCGCGTGCGATGAGCGTGGCGAGATCGGACGGTTCCAACGATTCGAGTTTGACGACGACGGAACGTGACAGCAATGGTTTGATGACGGAGAAGCTCGGGTTCTCGGTGGTCGCGGCGATGAAGGTGACGTCGCGGTTTTCCACACTGGGCAGCAACGCATCCTGCTGCGATTTGGAGAAGCGGTGCACCTCGTCGATGAACAGGACTGTCTCCGTGCCGTCGCCGACGAGTCTGCGCCGCGCGCGGGCGAGCACGTCGCGCACGTCCTTCACCCCCGATGTCACCGCCGACAGCTCCTCGAACGCGCGCCCCGACTGACGGG
>VOFH01000391.1_pt1 | contig 89190 bp, 128 predicted proteins | sample 5384091 | NCBI WGS metagenome assembly VOFH01 (sample SAMN12384727, study PRJNA508395) | human gut metagenome | isolation source: healthy gut G | host: Homo sapiens
GAGAAGGCCAAGATTCTCTATGATTTCCTTGATCAGAGCAAGCTCTTTAAGGGAACAGTAAGAAAAGAGGACAGATCACTCATGAATGTTCCGTTTGTAACAGGAGATGCAGAGCTTGATGCCAAGTTTGTAAAGGAGGCAACTGCAGCCGGATTTGTAAACCTTAAGGGACACCGTACAGTTGGCGGAATGAGAGCATCTATCTACAATGCTATGCCAAAAGAGGGCGTTGAGAAGCTTGTAGAGTTTATGAAGAAGTTTTACTTAAGTTAAATAGTGCGGATGGAGGTTAGTATGGCAGTAATAAGACCATTTGAATGTGTCAGACCGGCTGAGAAAGTGGCAGACAGAGTAGCAGCTCTTCCTTATGATGTGTATGATTCAAAGGAAGCAAGAGCAGAGGTGGAAAGAGAACCATTATCATTTCTTAAGATTGATAGGGCAGAGACCCAGTTTGATGAATCAGTTGATATGTATAGTGAGCAGGTATATAAGAAAGCCCATGATATGCTTATGGAAGCTATAGATGATGGAATATTTATAACAGATAAGGACAAGGCATATTATGTGTATGAGCTTACAATGGATGGAAGGACACAGACAGGAATTGTAGCATGTGCTTCTATTGATGATTATCTTAATAATGTTATTAAGAAGCATGAGAACACAAGAGCTGATAAGGAATTAGACAGAATTAACCATGTTGATACATGCAGTGCCCAGACTGGTCCTATATTCCTGGCATACAGAGCTAATGCAGTAATAAGTGCAGAGGTTGCCAAAGCTAAGCAGGAAAAGCCTGTATACAGTTTTACAGCGGTTGATGGAATAAGACATCAGGTATGGAAAATAAGCAGTAAAGAATCTGTAGAGACAATAGAGAACGCATTTGCAGGAATTAACCAGATATATATTGCGGACGGACACCACAGGGCAGCTTCTGCTGTAAAGGTAGGTTTACGCAGAAGAGAAGCTAATCCGGGATATACAGGCAATGAAGAGTTCAATTATTTCCTGTCAGTATTATTCCCAGACGAAGAACTTATGATAATGCCATATAACAGAGTTGTAAAGGACCTGAATGGTTTAAGTGAAGAAGAGTTCATGGCAAAGATTAAAGATAAATTCACTGTAAGCGAGAGCAGCACACAGGTTGCACCTTCTAAGAAAGGTGAATTCGGAATGTATCTTGGCAAAAAATGGTACACACTCACAGCCAAAGAAGAAATCTTAAGCAGCGACCCGGTAGACGGATTAGATGTAGCAGTACTCCAGAACAATGTCTTAGAGCCACTCTTAGGAATCCACGACCCTAAGACAGACAAGAGAATAGACTTCGTAGGCGGAATCCGCGGTTTAGGCGAGCTTGAGAGAAGATGCTCAGAAGATTGTGTATTGGCATTCTCAATGTATGCAACATCAATAGGCGAATTATTTGCAGTAGCGGACGCAGGACTATTAATGCCACCTAAATCAACATGGTTTGAGCCTAAACTTAGAAGCGGACTTTTCATACATAGATTTTAAGTGGATTTTATGTATTTTCGGTGTAGATGTGCTGAAGGGTGATGTGTGTATATTTTCGTGCATGGTCTCATGATTCCTGCGCTTAGTGGGAGTAAATGCCGTTATCTGCAAAGTTTTTACTGTGAACGAAAGCAAACGCGCTTCGCTTGAACGAGCTTTCATTCACAGCGCTTATGCATCTAACGGCATTAACTCCCACACAGCTCGTCATAAATCGACCACACACGAAAATATACGCACATCACCACCACTACACTACAGACATAATATACAGAATAATTCAGTTAGGAGGAGAAAATAATGTTACACGAAACATTTACTATAGAATTACCATATGAGGAGCTAGGGATAAAAAGCAGCAGGGCAGTGCCACAATAACAACTTATATCAAGGATGTGTTCCCTAAGGATCAGGATCCGTTTAAGAGACCTCTTATTGTTATCTGTCCGGGTGGCGGATATAATCATCATTCTCCAAGAGAAGGAGAAGCTATAGCTATTAAGATGCTTGATATGGGGTATAATGCTGTTGTATTAAGATACAGTCTTGCACCTGTTACGTATCCTGCACAGCTTTTTTGAGGCAGCCTATACAATGAAGTATGTAAGAGATAATGCAGCAGAATGGGATGTTGATCCTGACAAAATCATTATCGCAGGGTTTTCAGCAGGAGGTCATGTTGCCGGACTTCTTGGAACGGGATGGAATTCAAAAAGACTTGATTATCTTCTGGAAAATGTACTTCACTGCAGTCATGAGTATGTTAAGCCAGATGGCATGCTGTTAGGTTATCCTGTAATTACATCAGGAATTGATGCACACAGGGCATCATTTGAGAGAAGTCTTGGGGAAAAATATGATGAGTTTATAGATGAAGTGTCTATAGAAAAAGAGAGTGGATAAGGACACACCACCTGCATTCATATGGCATACATGTGAAGATAAGACAGTTCCGCTTGAAAATTCATTACTTATGGTAGAGGCGTTAAGAAAACAGGAGATTCCGTTTGATTATCATGTATATGCTAAAGGTACTCATGGTCTTGGACTTGGCACACGAGAGACTGCGACTAAGAATATGGGACATTATGAACCACAGGTGTCATCATGGACGGAATGCTTTAAACAGTGGATGGGGGTAATGTATGAATAAAAACTTATACGGTCTGATGAACTGGCCGGAGATAGAGGGGATTGTATATGCAGAGTGTGACAAGCCAAAGGAGTTGCTTGGGGCACATGTTACCGGTAAGGGACTGCTTATACAGATAATGCGTCCTGATGCAGTGGCAGTTAAGCTGCATATAGATGGCAGAAAAACTGCTGTTAATATGGAAAAGGTTGATGAATCCGGATTCTTTGCAGCACTTGTTTCATCTAAGAAAAAGCTTTCATACACTTATTCAGTGGAGAAGGTTAATGGAGAGGTCACAGAATATACGGACCCATATGCATTTGCAAATGTTACGAAACCGGAAGATTACAAAGCATTTCTTGCAGGAGAAGAGAAAATGCAGCACATATATTCGGCGCTCATGAAAGAACTGTCAATGGCGTGAAGGGAGTGCTTTTTAATGTATGGGCACCTAAGGCACTCAGCGTAAGTGTCGTAGGAGAGTTTAACAAATACGACGGCAGAGTCCACTTAATGGAAAGAATTGAGGATACAGGAGTATTTGAACTGTTTATTCCGGGACTGGCAGCCGGATGCGGATATATGTATGAAATTAAGAGACAGGGTAAGGGGACTACAAGAAAGTTAGACCCTGTATCAAGACAGATATCATCAGTTCCAATTATTGCATCAGTGGTAAGTGATGAGAACATGCCTGATTCATATGCATGGAACGATGGGCTATGGATGATAAAGCGGAAGAAAGAAGCAGGAAAGAAGAAGCCCGTAACAGTATATGAGGTATCACTTACTGACTGGCTGAAAGAAAAAAGTGCAGATGAGCTCGTGGATTTTGTAAAGCAGGAGGGATATACACATGTATGTTTTCTTCCGGTTGCAGAGTATCTTAATGAGGAGATGAATGGATATTCGACATTGGGATATTTTGCGGTGACACACCGAATAGGCGGCAGTGATGCATTTAAAAAGCTGGTTGATGACTGTCATAACGCTGGAATTGGCGTAATAATTGACTGGAATGGTGCTTACTTTGGTACAGAAGCTAAGGGACTGTATGATTTTGACGGGGCAGATGCTTACGGATATCTTAAGCCATCACTAGAGAAGCATCCTGAGTGGGATGTTGTCACATTTGACTATAAGAAAGGTGCTGTAAGAAGTTTTCTTTTTATCAAGCGTATTAATGTGGCTTAATGATTACCATATTGACGGTATCAGAATTGATGGTGTTGCTTCAATGCTTTACCTTGATTACGGTAAACAGCCGGGTACTTGGACACCTAACATGTATGGCGGCAATGAGAATCTTGACGCAATCGAATTTCTTAAGACTATGAACAAATATATTGCTAAACGTGGCGATGGCTGTTTTACAATAGCAGAAGAATCAAGCGGCTGGTTTGGAGTTACTGCGGCAGATAATGATGACCCTCTTATGTTTACTTATAAGCAGAATAACTGCTGGACTAAGGATTTTCTTGAATTCATGGGAACTGACCCGCTGTTCAGAAAAGGTGAGTATGACAAGCTGACATATGGAATGCTCTATAATTACGGAGAGGATTTCATGCTCTCGCTCAATCATGATGATTTCAGGGAGAAAGCATTTGTGGATATGGTGTCAGGCAGTGATGAGAAGGCACATTTGTCAGATATCAAGGCTGCACTTGGATTCATGTATGCACATCCGGGAAGCAAGATGTTTGCAGCAGGACAGGATGCAGGACTTGAGAAATTCATGTCGGAGCTTAATAAGTTCTATGCGAAAAATGCGGCTCTATATGAGCTTGACAATGACCCTGATGGATTTATGTGGCTTGAGAATTCTAATCCGGAAGAGACTGTTATTGCAATGCAGAGAGCTGACAGCAAGGGTAATAAGCTTGTGATTGCTGTGAATTTTACTCCTGTTAGGAGGAAAATTACAGACTTCACGTTGATGTGCGTGGAAAGTATAATGAAGTATTTAACAGTGAGTGGAAGAAGTTCGGTGGAGACGAGAAGGTTAATGGACAGATTATCAAATCAGATAATGATGGTGATGATATGGAATATATTGATATTACACTTCCTGGACTTTCATTTGTTATATATAACAGTGAATCGTATACACAGCTTGAACTCGAGGAAATCGCTGTATTAAAGAGGGCTGCAATTGCAAAGAAGGAAGCCATGAGAAAGGCAGCAGAGGCTGAAATGCTTGAACTTGCTGCAGCAGAGGAAGCAAAGCGGGCGGTTGAAGCAAGAAAACAGGCAGAGAAAGCCTGCATGGAAGCACTTCAGGCTAAGGAAGAAGCTGTAAGAAAAGCAGAAGAAGCAGCGCGTGCAAGTGAGGAGATTGATATAGAGACTAAGAAGAAGTTAGAACAGCTTAAAAAAGAAGATGAAATAATACAAAGGGGGATCAGCTATGGGATTCATAGGACTTGTGGCAGATGCAGCCACAACAATCCAGCAGGAAACAGATGAGATAACCAGATTCTTTTCTATTGCACATGTTAAGCAGCTTCTCAATGATTTAGGAAACTGGTCCGTTTCACTTATTGGTAAAATTGTTATTGCTGTCTTAATATGGTTTATTGGCAAGAAGATAATCAGGGTGCTTGATAAGCTTGTAAAGAAGATGCTGGACAGAAGCACGCTAGATAAAGGCGTTGTTAATTTTGTGGTATCAGTGCTTAAGTTTGTAATGTATGCAATACTTATCATGATAGTTGTGGATAAGCTGGGATTTCAGACGACATCACTGCTCACACTTTTTGGCTCTGCAGCACTTGCGATTGGTATGTCCCTGCAGGGAAGCCTCTCAAACTTTGCAGGAGGAATTCTTATTCTTATATTCAAGCCTTTTAAGGTTGGCGATTATATTATAGTCGGAACTAATGAAGGAACTGTAAAGTCTATAGAGATTCTTTACACAAGGCTTGTTACTATTGATAATAAAGTAGTAATGCTCCCGAACGGTTCACTTTCTAATTCAAGCATTGTTAACGTAGGCGCAGAGAATACAAGAAGAATTGATATCCAGATAGGAATTGGCTATTCATCAGATATTCCTAAAGCCAAGAAGCTTCTTGAACAGGTTATTAATAGTGAGAAGGGATACTCAAGGACAAGGATATTCTGGTTGTTGTCAAGAGCCTTGATGAAAGCTGTGTAACACTTGAGACAAGAGCCTGGGCTAATACAGCAGACTACTGGAATGTAAGATTTAACCTGCTTGAAAGATATAAGAATATATTTGATGAGAATGGAATTGAGATTCCGTTCAACCAGCTTGATGTACATATGAAGTAGTTTTTTAAGGATGCCGCGAATGTGGCATCCTTTTTGACTTCGGCTGCATATTGGACTGCAGTAATTGCTTGGTAATCTGCTAAAACCTACTAGATATTAAGAAAACTGGAATTTAGTAGGCTTATTTTAGAACTTTTAACATGAGAAATTGTCAAAGACCCATTAAAACATTTCATACCAGTGATTTAGTGGGTGTTTTTGACGTTAGAAGAAAGAAAAACAAATGATTAGATATAACTAACCGGCGCTAGAAACCTACTAAATTATAAAGTTATAAGCCATTAGTAGGTCTTAGATGATATATGGATGTTATCAGATGCTTTTGTAAACCTACTATTCTGCAACAAAGTAATGTTTGTGTGGTTTTTTCACAAAACTACACTGATTTTACTTATTTTTACATAGATTGGTCACATTTTCCAATTAATATCTTACTTGTAAGAACGAAAGAGACAGAAAGGAGTGCCTGATATGGCAATTGAAGTTTTCAACCGTTATGAGAAGAAATACATTATAGATGAAGATACTTTTCATAAACTGACTTACCAGATAGCTGATTATATGAATCGGATGCGTATAACAGAAATGGTGAGGCGTACAGAATCAGCAACATATATTATGATACTGAGAATGATCAGCTTATAAGAGCTTCTATTGAGAAACCGGTATACAAAGAAAAGTTAAGACTGAGAGCTTATGGGACGCCAGAGCTTACAGATAACGTCTTTGTAGAGATTAAGAAGAAGTACGATGGTATTGTCAATAAAAGAAGAACTTCAATGACGCTTCAGGAGGCATATGATTTTCTTGATGACAACATATATCCAGATAGCCATGAAGGAAGAATAAACAGGCAGGTGCTTAAGGAGATAGATTACTTCAGGAATTTCTACCATTTGCAGCCTAAAGTTTATCTTTCATATGACAGATTCGCGTACTTTGAGAAAGATGATGGCGATTTCAGGATTACATTTGATAAAAATATTACGACCAGAAGGGAAGATGTAAGACTCGAGCATGGAAGCTATGGAAAGAAGCTTCTGCCGGATGGTCAGTATTTAATGGAAGTTAAGATAAGCGGCGCTGTTCCGCTGTGGTTTACTAAGATAATATCAGGACTTAATGTTTACCCGGTATCGTTTTCTAAGTATGGTACTGAGTATAAGCAGTATGTCCTTACGAATTACACAAGCTTAATGTATAAAGGAGAAAATATATGTTTGAATCAATCTTTACATCAACATCAGAGAATACAATCAGCATTAGCCAGTCAATGTTCGGAATATTGGCAGCGGTTGTTATTGGTTTAGTGATTGCTTTTGTGTATACACTTGTATCAAAGAAGGATGGATATAATAAAAGCTTTATAATAGGTCTTGCTCTTTTACCAGCAATAGTGGCAGCAGTTATTCTTCTTGTAGGAAGTAATGTTGCAAGAGCGTTTTCAATGGCGGGAGCTTTTGCTTTAGTAAGATTCCGTTCAGCACCGGGAAGTGCTAAAGATATTTCAGTAGTGTTTTTTGCAATGGCAACAGGTCTTGCATGCGGACTTGGTTTTGTGACATTTGCAGGGTGCTTCGCAGTAATAATTCTGTTGGTATTTGTAGTGTTATCGGTAACAGGATTTGGAACAAGAGATGCACATAGAAAACAGTTAAGAATCACAATTCCAGAGAATCTTAACTATATGGCAGTATTTGATGATATATTTGATAAGTATCTTAGTGAAAATGTACTTAGAAAAGTAAAGACAACTAATATGGGTACAATGTTTGAACTTACCTATGAATGCAGGATGAAATACGAGAGCGAGCAGAAGCAGTTCATAGATGAGTTAAGAGTAAGGAATGGTAATCTCAATATTACAATGGGGATGATGCCGGATTCGGATGGCGGATACCTTAATTAATGCATTAATCATATTATATAATAACAGAACTGCCCGGACAAATTCATGCCGTCCGGGCAGTTTTACATTTTTTTACAATCTTTTTATGCTAGGCACTTGTATAATTCGCATATTTATTATATTATAAACAATATACGAAAGGGCGTGGTAGATATGGTAGATAACAACACTCAATTTTTTAAAACTCAGCCAGAGAAGACAATTTCAGTAGAAGGAATACTTGAGCAGGTATATCTTGCACTTAAAGAGAAGGGGTACAATCCGGTTAACCAGATAGTAGGTTATATTATGTCTGGTGACCCAACATATATTACAAGCCATAACAATGCAAGAAGCCTTATTATGAAGGCTGAAAGAGACGAGCTTGTTGAAGAGGTTGTAAGATATTTCGTTGAAGGTAAAGGCTTATAATATGAGAATTATAGGCTTAGATGTCGGAACGAAGACTGTTGGAGTTGCCTTGAGCGATCCGCTTGGGATAACTGCACAGCCTTTCGAAACGATAACAAGAAAAGAGAATAATAAGTTACGAAGAACTTATGCCAGAATAGAACAGATTATATCCGAATATGATGTAACTGAAATCGTGGTTGGCTATCCTAAGAACATGGATGATACTATTGGGGAACGGGCTAAGGCCTGTGAAGAATTTGCAGCAGCACTGGAAAGACGAACAGGATTACCTGTTACACTGTGGGATGAAAGACTTACTACAGTTGAAGCAGACGAAGTCCTTGAAGAATGCGGGATGAGGCGAGAAAACCGCAAGACAGTTATTGATCAGCTTGCGGCTGTTTTTATTTTGCGTGGATATATGGAATCTAAACAGAAGTAATATTTGGAGGATTTGTTTTTCATGGAAAAGCTTGAATTTATTGACGAGAACGGTGAGAAGACACAATTTTATGTGATTGAAGAAACTAGAATTAACGGAATTAATTACCTGCTTGTATCAGAGTCAGATAATGAGGACGAGGAAGCAGAAGCTTATATTCTTAAGGATACATCTGATGCGGCAAGTGAAGAAGCTGTTTATGAGTTTGTAGAGGAAGACAGTGAACTTGAAGCGGTAGGCAAGGTGTTTTCTGAATTAATGGATGATGATGTTGAACTTAAATAAGGTGTGAGCCTTATTCATATTTTATATTTTATTTTTATTATGAGGTGTTTATGAAAAAAATGATTATCTTAAGATTCCGGACGGAACTCTTATTGAAACGGATGAGATGAAGAATTATACGCCTGAGCAGATTGTTCTTATTACAACAGGTAGTCAGGGTGAATCAATGGCTGCTCTTTCAAGAATGGCAGCTAACCTTCATAGAAAGGTATCTATCCAGCCCGGCGACTGCGTAGTATTTTCATCAACTCCTATACCTGGTAATGAGAAGTCAGTAGCCAAGGTTATTAATGAGCTTGGTATGAAGGGTGCTAAGGTTATATTCCAGGATACACATGTATCAGGACATGCATGTCAGGAAGAGATTAAGCTTATATATTCTCTTGTAAAGCCTAAGTATTCTATTCCTGTTCACGGTGAGTACAGACACCTTGTTGCACAGAGAGATGTTGTTATGTCACTTGGATATGACAAGGATCATGTTATTATTGCCAAATCAGGAGATGTGTTAGAACTTAATGATGAGCATGCACAGGTTGTAGATCATGTCCAGACAGGAGCTATTTTTGTTGATGGACTTGGCGTAGGTGATGTAGGAAATATTGTATTAAGAGACAGACAGAACCTTGCAGAGAATGGTATTATCATTGTTGTTCTTACACTTGAAAAATATACCGGACAGCTTATAGCAGGCCCGGATATTGTTACAAGAGGTTTTGTGTATGTAAGAGAGGCTGAAGAGCTTCTTGATGAGGCAAAGCAATTGTATCTGATTCAGTTGAAAAGTGTCTTGATAAGAATATTACTGACTGGAGTAAGATTAAGAATATTATTAAAGATGACTTGAGCGAGTATCTCTGGAAGAAGATTAAGAGAAATCCTGTAATACTTCCAATCATTATGGAGGCACAGATATAATATATGTTGCCGGATATTACTGCAGACAGTTGGAGAGGTGTTTTTCATGCGTAGAATTGATGAACTTAAGAAAGAGATTATACATGAAATTCTTAACAGTGAAGAATATAGGGAATACAGAAGACTTCAGTCTGAAATAGACAGGACGCCTGACTTGAAGAGGCAGGTGGATGAATTCCGTATGAGGAATTTTGAATTACAGAATTCAGAAAATGTTCCAGACATGTTTGCAGCAATGGAGAATCTTAATAAGGAATATGCCGACATGAGGAATCAGGACATTGTAAACAGATATCTTATGACAGAGATTACATTTTGCAGATTTATGAGAGATATATATAAGGATATTGCCGAGGCAGTAGACATGGACCTTGATTTTTTAGGGTGAATCATATATAGTGTAGCTTATTAAAGAAGAGGAGAATCAGGTTTTATGAGCAATAAATCAATCAGGATGCTGGTATCGGTATCACTGAATGTTTTAATAATTGTTTTAGGAATATATCTCGTGTTTTTTATGGGAAGCAAGGCGTATTCATTTGGTGAGAAGATATTTAATGAACAGGCAGTTGATTCAGATGATAATGCCCGTACAGTTGAGGTTACTATAACAACAGACATACAGGCTAAGAAGCTTGCTGGCATGCTTTATGATAAAGGACTTGTACATGATAAAACGATAGCATATTTTCAGATTCAGTTCTCAGATTATAAGGATAAGTTTATAGGTGGAACTTATGAGCTTAACACGGGAATGACACCTACTGAGATTATGCAAGTGCTGGCACAGTCAGACAGTGAGGAAGAATAACTTAATTGTAAGGGGAATATATGATAGTCAATGAAAGAGTAGTTGCCTATATTAATTCTCTTGATTGTGGTAATTCTGATATATGTAATACAATTGAAAAAGAAGCGATTGCGGATGAAGTCCCAATCATTAGAAAAGAGATGGGTAATTTGCTGAAGGTGCTGTTACAGCTTGTACAGCCTGAAAGGATTCTGGAAGTTGGAACAGCAGTAGGTTACTCATCTATTCTTATGAGTGAGAATATGCCGGAAAAATGCACAATTACTACAATAGAGAATTATGATAAAGAGAATACCTGTGGCAAGAAATAATTTTAAAAGGGCAGGAAAAGAGAATGTTATAACACTTATAGAGGGAGATGCGCTGGAAGTGTTGAAGACTCTGGAAGGTCCATATGATTTCATATTCATGGATGCTGCCAAGGGACAGTATATTAATTATCTTCCTGATATTAAGAGAGTCCTTAGAAAAGGCGGACTTCTTATATCGGATAATATTCTGCAGGAGGGAGAAATAGTGGAATCCCGCTATGCAGTTACGAGAAGAAACAGAACAATTCATACAAGGATAAGGGAATATGTGTATGAGCTTACTCATACAAAGGATTTTGTGACATCTATTGTTCCTATCGGCGATGGAATTACACTCAGTGTGAAACAGTAAAGGAGAATAATATGGCAGGACATATGTATAATGGCAGAGAAACAGAACTTCTTATACCAGCAAGCAGTCTTGAAGTTTTAAAGATAGCAGTAATATTCGGTGCAGATGCCGTATATATCGGTGGTGAAGCATTTGGATTAAGAGCTAAGGCTAAGAATTTTTCAATAGAAGATATGAAAGAGGGCGTTAAGTTTGCCCATGAAAGAAATGTCAAGGTATACGTTACAGCTAATATTCTGGCACATAACTATGACCTTGAGGGCGCAAGAGCTTACTTTGAGGAACTTAAGGAAGTAGGACCTGACGCACTTATTATATCTGATCCGGGAATGTTTACAATAGCAAAGGAAGTACTTCCGGATATTGATATACATATAAGCACACAGGCTAATAATACTAACTATATGACATATAATTTCTGGTGGAATCAGGGCGCTAAGAGAGTGGTTTCAGCAAGAGAATTATCGCTTGAGGAGATTAAGGAGATAAGAGAGCATATTCCTGATGAGATGGAGATTGAGACATTCATGCATGGAGCGATGTGTATATCTTATTCAGGCAGATGCCTGTTATCAACTTCCTTGCAGGAAGAGACGCTAACAGGGGAGCATGTACACATCCATGCCGCTGGAAATATGCTGTTGTTGAGGAGAACAGACCGGGACAGTACATGCCTGTATATGAGAATGAGAGAGGAACATACATATTTAACTCTAAGGATTTATGCATGATAGAGCATATTCCAGAGATGGTAAGTTCAGGTATTGACTCATTTAAGATTGAAGGCCGTATGAAGACAGCACTGTATGTTGCAACTGTTGCGAGAACATACAGACTTGCTATTGATGATTTTATAGAAGATCCGGAGAAGTACAAGGCAAGAATTCCATTCTATAAGAGCGAGATAAGCAAATGTACTTACAGACAGTATACAACAGGTTTCTTCTTTGGAAAGCCAGACGAGAACACACAGATATATGACAGTAACACATATATCAGGGAATACACATATCTTGGTATCGTAGGAGATGTTAACGAGCAGGGACTTTACCATATTGAGCAGCGAAACAAGTTCTCAGTTGGCGAGACAATTGAAGTAATGAAGCCGGACGGACAGAATATAGAAGTTACAGTTAAACGTATTGTTGATGAGAATGGTAAGGATATGGAGAGCTGTCCACATCCTAAGCAGAATCTTTATATTGATTTAGGAATCCAGCTTGATAAGTATGATATCTTAAGACGCCAGGAAGAAGAAACAGAAGTAAACAGTTAAATTAAAGAGACAGTTGGATAGGCAATTAAAGGCACCTTTACACATATGATATATAAAAATGTGTAGGGGTGCCTTTTGAAAACATTTGAAAAACCATTATCGGCACAGGAAGAGAAAGAATTGCTGATAAAATTACGCGAAGGTGATAGTGTGGCCAGAAATGCTCTTATAGAAAAGAACATGCGTCTTGTTGCACATATAGTCAAAAAAATATACCTCTACTGAACGTGATTATATTAATGAAGACCTTATTTCAGTGGGGAACAATAGGACTTATTAAGGCTGTTGATTCATTTGACATAGAAAGAAATGTGAGATTCTCAACATATGCTGCCAAATGTATAGACAACGAGATTCTTATGCTTTTCCGTCAGGATAAAAAGAAGGAACGGGAAGTGTCTCTTAATGAGCCTATAGGAAAGGACAAAAGGGAAATGAGATAAGCCTTAAGGATATTATCGGAGAAGATTCGGAGAAGAAACAGCCGGATGCTGTGGAAGATTATATGTTTTATGAGCAGATTAAGTGTATATATGGTAATATAGAAAAGGTACTTGCACCAAGAGAGATAGAGATATTAAAATACAGGTATGGACTTTTTGGTGCAAAAGAATGCACACAGAATGAACTTGCTGACAGGCTTGGAATTAGCAGAAGCTATGTGAGCAGAATAGAGAAAAAGGCACTTGGTAAATTAAGAGAAGTGCTTATTGAGCGGAAACTTATATGATAATATAGTCAGGAGGACATGTAATGCAGATTACAGATGCAAAGGTAATAGCGGGCAGATTATCTAAGGTAAGGGATATCATGAAATGAGAAGGCGTTGATATATATGTAGTAGTAACAGGTGATTACCATATATCAGAGTATGCAGGAGATTATTTTAAGGAAAGAGAATTCATTACCGGATTCACAGGCTCTGCCGGAACGGCTGTTATAACACAGGATGATGCAAGGCTTTTCACTGACGGAAGATATTTCGTGCAGGCTGAAAAGCAGATTGAAGGGACAGGCTTTTCACTGATGAGGGTCGGCGCTCCGGGTGTTATGAATGTGGCACAGTACTGTGAGAGTATAGTTAAAGATGGAATGAGCATGGGATTTGATGGAAGAACCATGCCGGCTGAAGAAGGAATTGAGCTGTCTGATATATGTAAAAAAAAAGCAGGAGCAGGCTGTTTGTATGATTTTGATGCGATTGAGAATATATATGAGGACAGGGCAGCGTTTCCACACAGCAAAGCATTTTATCTTGATGAAGAGTACTCAGGAGAAAGCATAATAAGCAAGCTTTCAAGAATAAGAAAGTACATGGATAATAAAAATGCTGATATACATATTATGGCAACGCTTGACGACATATGCTGGACATTCAATATAAGGGGATGCGATGTTGAGTGCAACCCTGTTATTATGGCGTATTCAGTGATAACTAAGGATGAAGCATACATATATACTGATAAGGACAGGTTTGATGATAAGACACTGGCAAAATTCGGAGAGGCATGTGTAGAGGTGCTGCCATATGACAGCATATATGAAGACATTACCAGAATGAATGGAAAAGTGCTTATTGATAAGAGACGTGTGAATATGCGTATATACCAGCTTATACAGTCTGGAAGAGATGTGGAAGCAGTACTGTCTGACAATCCAGCAATGCTTTTAAGGCAATGAAGAATGAGACAGAGATAAGGAATCTATACAGCGTACATGTTGACGATGGCGTGGCTGTAACAAAATTCATATTCTGGCTTAAGAAAAATGTTGCATCAGGTAATATAACAGAAGCGGATGCAGCGGCATATCTTGATAATTTAAGAAGCAATATAAAAGATTACATAGAACTAAGCTTTGACACAATCAGTGCATATAATGAAAATGCTGCAATGATGCATTACCATGCAGATGAAACCAATGCGGCTGTCTTAAAGCCGGAAGGCATGCTGCTTGTGGATTCTGGCGGACAGTATATGCGTGGAACAACTGATATAACAAGAACAATAGCACTTGGACCTGTGACTGATGAGATGAAGATGTATTACACACTTACACTTAAAAGGCATGTTAAGCCCTGGCAAACGCAAAATTTCTGAAAGGCTGTAACGGTTTCAGTCTTGATATTCTTGCCAGAGCACCTCTGTGGAATGTCGGAATGGACTACCGCTGCGGAACAGGACATGGAATAGGATACCTTTTAAATGTGCATGAGAGTCCTAATGGATTTCGATGGAAGCACAATCCGGGCAAGAATGATCTTGCAGTTATTGAAGAGGGCATGGTTACATCTGATGAGCCGGGGGTATACATTGAGGGCAGGTTCGGTATAAGAATTGAAAATGAGATTGTATGTCAGAAAGACTTCGACAATGAATATGGCACATTTTAAAGTTTGACATGCTTACTGTTGTTCCGATAGACTTAGAACTTGTTGATGTTAATTATCTTGATTCTGTGGATATTGAGAGACTGAACAATTATCAGGAAAGAGTATATAAGACGCTTGAACCATATTTTGAAGGTGAAGAAAAGGATATGTTAAGAGAGGCGACAAGACCAGTAGGAGTATGATATGGAGTTAAAAGAATTTTCACATAAGGGTGAAGCAATTGAAAAGGAGATTAAGAAGGAGTTCCAGTTTATGGGACGGACAATTAAGAAACGCCGCGTAGGACTGATTATTGCAGCGGCTGGAGTGATAGCGGTAATTGCAGTTGTACTTTTTATACATTCACAGCAGTTTGATGTGTGGGATTATATAACTATAAGTTATGAAGGTGCTAACGGATATGCAAAACCAGTGTTTACTCTTAATAAGGATAAGTTGTATAAGGAGCTTATGGGTAAAAAGTACCGATTCAGATAAATCATACAATGTTAAAATGCTGATTGCTTCTATAGAAACAAGTACAGATGAAGAAGATATTGCCAATGGTGATACTTATAAAGTAAGGCTTGAGGTTGATAAAAAAATATGAGGATGCGGCAGGAGTCAGCATGGGAGGCGGCAATAAGAAGATAAAAGCATCAGGAATATCAAAAGGAACATCTGTGGAATTGTTTGATAAGGTTGATGTTACATTTACTGGTGTAAGTCCGCAGGCTGGCATTGTTATCACTAATAACTGGGAAGATGAGTATCTGTCAGGACTTACATTTACTCCTGATAAAAAAGACAATATAAGTCTTGGGGATTCAGTGAAGATAACATGCAATACTTCTTATGAAGATATTGCAAGACACGGATTTCTTGTACATAATATAGAAACTTCTTATAATGCAGACAAGCTTCCGGAATATGTTGATGATGTATCGCTGATTGATAAAAAGGTTGTAGAACAGGTTAGCAAAGAAGTTCTGGAGACAATTAATAAAGAAACGGCAGATAACACATTTCATATGTTATATAAAGCAACAAAGGATACTGCCTATCTGTATCACATTAATGAGGAAACATGCAGTGATGCAAAGATTACTGGAATATATTATTTACAGAAAAAAAGGAAATGCTGGAGAGACTAATAATTACATATATATAACTGCTTCAGCGACAATATCTGACTCGGAAGACAGCAAAACGGTTTATTTTGCATTTTCATATAGCAATGCTTATATAAATGCAGATGGAACATTTGATATGAACCATGATAATGAAGAAAAGAGGTATGTCTGCAGTACAGATTACGATTCACTTTACAGTGAATGTATTGGCAGTAAAAGTGACAACTATACTATAAAAAGAGGTTAAATAGCTGTTTGTATATAGTATGTTGATGTGATATAATCTTACTATAAATGCGCAATAGCAGGAGTGGAGACTGCCTGCGGAAAGAGGTTGAAGGTGAATTACAGAAAGAAAGTTAGATTGGGTGATGTTCTTGTTAAAAAGGGAATTATAGATGAGAACCAGTTACAGACTGCACTTTCAAGACAGAGAGAGCAGGGGAAGATGCTCGGTGAGATGGTTATAGCATTGGGATATGCTACCCAGAAAGATATTAATGAGGCACTTTGCGACAGTCTGGGGATTGATTTTGTTGATATGCGAGAGACGGAGATAAGTGATGATGTTCTGTCTATGTTAGATGAGAATATTATGAGAAAGTACACTCTCGTACCATTAGGTGATGCACCTGATAATCCTGGAGCAATCAGGGTTGCCATGGCTGATCCTACTAATATTCTTGCCATGGATGACATTAATATTGTAACTGGTAAACAGGTTGTTCCGGTTCTTGCTAATGCAACTGATATTAATGCATTTTTAGATAAGGCGTTTGGACAGAAACAGGCACAGAGTATTGTGGATCTGTATAAGAAAGAGCAGGGCGAGACTGTAAGAGAAGAAACTAAAGAAGACAAGGCGAGAAGAGAAGAGATTGAGAATGCGCCTATTGTTCAGCTTATCAATAGTGTAATTGAGCAGGCTGTAAGACAGAGAGCTTCTGATATACATATTGAGCCGATGGAAAGAGATATCCGTGTAAGATACAGAATAGATGGTAATCTTCGTGAAATTATCCAGTACGATAATACACTTCTTGGTGCTATTACAACCCGTATCAAGATTATGTCAGGAATGGATATTTCTGAGAAGAGAAAACCACAGGATGGACGTATTACCATTAACGTAGACGGAAGAGAATATGATATCCGAGTATCTAATCTTCCTACAGTATATGGCGAGAAATGCGTTATGAGAATTGCGTCCAAGGAAGGATTTAACATTGATAAATCAAAACTTGGACTTACACCGGCTGATCTTAAGGTATTTGATGATATATTAAAGAATCCACATGGAATTATTCTTGTAACAGGACCTACAGGATCTGGTAAATCTACAACTCTTTATACTGCGTTAAGTGAACTTAATACAGAAGATGTTAATATTATTACTGTTGAAGACCCGGTTGAGGCTAATATTGATGGTATTAATCAGGTTCAGGTTAATAATAAAGCAAATCTTACATTTGCAACTGCATTAAGATCAATCTTACGACAGGATCCGGATATCATTATGATTGGTGAGATCCGAGATGGTGAGACTGCTGAGATTGCGGTTAGAGCATCTATCACAGGTCATCTTGTTGTAAGTACACTGCATACTAACAGTACTGCAAGTTCTGTTGCCCGTCTTGAAGATATGGGAATTGAGTCATACCTCATAGCTGATTCACTTGTTGGTATTATTGCACAGCGTCTTGTAAGAAAGCTGTGTGACTGCAAGATGCCAAAAGAGGCAAGTACAGCTGAGAAGGAGATGCTTGGAGTTAATCCTGATGAGCCATTTACTATATATGAACCATGTGGATGTAAGTTATGTAATGGAACAGGATACTATACTTGTATATATGAGAATGGAACAGGATACTTGAAGATAACACCGTCTATAAAAGACTTATATCAAGACATGCAGAAGCAGAAGAGATAAAAAACAGGCTATAAGTGAGGGTATGAATACGCCTAAGATGGCTGCGGCTAATGCGGTTAAAGATGGTGTCACAACTATAGCTGAGATGGTTAAAGCAACTTATGAAGCTGAAGAAGATGATTCAAGACCTAAGGCAGCAGATACATCAGCTTCTTCTGGAATATCAGTTTCTTCAGGAGTAGAAGAAATTGAACTTGAGCAGATTGACTAAGAATCTGCCAGATATACAATTATAGATATATGGGGGCTTAATAATGTTTACTGTAGAGCAATTACTTTCGATAGCTAAAGAAAAGAAGGCAAGTGATGTGCATGTCACTGTAGGACTTCCACCAAGAGTCAGAATTAATGGTGAACTTGTGGATCTTGATTATCCTAAGCTTTCACCAGATGACTGTGAAAAGCTTATTCTTGATATTATGGATGACAGGCAGCAGGCAATGTTTAAAGACAGAGGAGAATTTGATTTTCATTCTCTGTTCCTAATATTGGACGATACAGAGTTAATGTATTCAGACAGAGAGGGTCTGTGGCATGTGCCATGCGTATTGTAGGAACAGAGATTCCTAAGCCGGAAAGCCTTGGCGTTCCAAAGTCTGTTGTTGACTTGTATGCCAAGAAAAGAGGACTGGTTCTGGTAACGGGTCCAACAGGTTCAGGTAAATCTACAACACTTGCTTCTCTTATAGACAAAATTAATGATGAACGTAATGCTCATGTAATAACACTTGAAGACCCGATTGAGTATCTTCATTCGCATAGAAAAGCAATGATTAATCAGAGAGAAATCGGTCTTGATACGCATTCATATGCTGATGCACTCCGTGCAGCACTGCGAGAAGATCCTGATGTAATTCTTGTAGGAGAGATGAGAGATCTGGAAACTATATCTACTGCTATAACAGCAGCAGAAACAGGTCATCTCGTGTTCTCGACACTTCATACAATTGGAGCGGCGGCAACAATTGACCGTATTATTGATGTGTTTCCACCGCACCAGCAGCAGCAGATAAGAATTCAGCTTGCAGTTGTTCTTGAAGCAGTTATTTCACAGCAGCTGATACCAACAGCAGACAGATGTGGAAGAGTTGCTGCATTTGAAGTTATGCATGGAACGATTCCGATTAAGAATCTTATCCGTGAAGCCAAGACATATCAGATATCCAGTGTTTTACAGACAGCAAGAAAAGAGGGCATGATATCAATGGATGATGCACTTCTTGATCTGTATAATAAGGGAGTGATTGATTCTGATAATGCAATTGGATATGCACAGGATGTCAATTATGTTACTAAGAGAGTTAATCAGTTCTATTAATGGTGGAATATGCAGATAGGTGAGAGAATATATAAGTATCTTGAAGAAAAAGGAATGTCGCAGGCAGAGTTTGTTAGTAGGACAGGAATTTCTCAGAGTACAGTAAGCGATTGGAAGATAAAGAAGAATATTCCGTCAGCAGATAAGATAATGATAATATGCAAAGCACTCGATATTTCTCCATATGAACTGCTGGCTGGCACAGAAGATATGAATAATTCAAGAAAGTATATGGATTATGCATATGTTGATAAAGACTCTAAGGAATACACATTGATAGAAACTTATCAGGAGCTTAGTGATGACGCAAAACTAAAGCTGGAAAGATATATGGAGGCTTTAAGAAAGTCTGGGGAATAGTGATTGAAGAGATGACAATGCTGGTGATGTGCTGGCATTGTTTTTTTTCTTGGGGACTGTTAATCATGCAATTATTATTATGGGGATTTCCTATAAGAACAATAAATAATCAATCTATATAGGCTAATTTCAGGAAGAAATACAAGAAAGTGCCGGAAATTACCTATCAGGCAGGCACGAGGAAGCTTATCTATAGGCAGATTGGGAGAAAAAGTGAAGGTTGAATAAGGATTCTGCCCGGATATATCCTATAAGTCAAGCAATAATGCGACTACCTATAGGTATCATGTAATATAATGTGTAATATATCGCAATTACGGTATTGACAAAAAATATATATTAATTGTATATTAAGAATGATTTATGGTTAAAGATTCATGACAGACTGCTTATATGTGAATGAAAGAGAAAGACATAACACAATAGGTACTGGAAGATAATAATGATATATTTGCGGATATTGTTAATGTGCTGTTATTTGATGGAGATTCGGAGGTTGAAGAGAATGAACTTGTTAATACGACAGTTCATTCACAATATAAGGCTGAAGATGGAAAAGTTCATGAACAGGAACGCGATATTGCTAAGTATTGGAAAAGAGGAGGTACAGACATAGTCCTGTATGGCATAGAGAATCAGACAAAGGTTGAGAAAAGAATGCCGGCAAGAATATCAGGATATGAAGGTGCTTCATACAGAGGTCAATGTGATAAGAAAACAATAGTGCCGGTAATAACGATGGTTCTGTATTATGGTACAGACAGAAAATGGACAGCACCAAAGAATCTTAAGTCTCTGATTAAAGTGCCGGATAATCTGGATAAGTATGTTAATGACACTAAAGCTAATGTATTTGAGATAGCGTGGCTGACAGATGAACAGATAGCAAAGTTTACAAGTGATTTTAAAATAGTAGCTAATTTCTTTGTGAACAAGAGAAAGAACAAAGATTACATACCAGATGATAAGACAACAATTAAGCATGTGGATGAGATACTAAAGTTTTTATCGGTTATGACAGGGGATAGCAGATATGAAGAGATATTGTCAGATAAGGAAGGGATGAGCAATATGTGTGATGTAGCGCAGAGGCTTGAAGACAGGGGAATTGAGAAAGGAATGAAAGTGGGCCTTCAGAAAGGAATGAAAGAGGGGATTAGTCTTGGAGGCAATCAGATGATATATTCACTGGTAGAAGATAAGAGCATAAGTATGGAAAAGGGCGCGCAAAAAAGCTTGGGATAAGTGCAGAAAAGCTGCGAGCTAATATGATTAATGCGGGATATAAGTGTCCGGATATGGAGTGATAGCTGATAAGGAAGGCGGAATAACAGTATAATATATAAAGATAAAGCAATGCTGGTAAGAGTGGATACTGGCATTGCTTTTCTTTTTATGGAGAAGCCTGCTTCTGTTCAGGGACTTACTTCTGCGTGTTCCTATAAGAACAAAATATAATTAAGCTATATAGGTAAAATACAGGCAGAAATACATGAAAGTGCCGGAAATTACCTACCAGGCAGGCACGAGGAAGCTTATCTATAGGTAGATTGGGAGAAAAAGTGAAGGCTGAATAAGGGTTCTGCCCGGATATGTCCTATAAGTCAAGCAATAATGCGACTACCTATAGGTATCAGGAACAATGAATCAATAAAGCATTTAATTATTTCTTGAAAATAGCTAGAAAAATAGATATATTATAGTAAAGTATTAATCTAAAAGGGGAGAGAAATAAAATGCTTACAAAATTAAAAAAGTGTAAAACACTTAAAGAAATATATGAGGTGCTGGGGAGAATTTTTTTTGAAAAGATAGCAATGTACATAGTGATGGGATGGTGCTTATTGCCGATACTATCAATCTTCTTTCATATAAGATGGATGGGGATGGCTAAGCAGACATTTATGTATAGATTGAATATATTGTCAAGCTATCAGAGGGCAGTTTTACTTATGGGTGTGCTGACATTGGAATTTCTGATAGCATACTTTATAGGCATGATACTGACACGGAGCAATGATTGGAAAAATGAGCTGTTTGAGTTTATTAAAAGAGAACCATGGAATGTATTTTTTTGATGCTGTTTGTATGGATTATCATATGTACAATGCATTCGGCTGATAAATATACTTCAATATTTGGGACAGAGTACAGATATGAAGGTCTTGTGACATATTGCTGCTATGCGGCGGTTTATATGTGTGTGCATATAGTTAAAGAAGCAAAATATAGAAAATGCATATTCAATACATATGCGGTAACAGCAGTTATACTTGGAATATGCCTGCTGCTTCAAGATAATCATCTGTTATATATGCACAAAATATTTGTTTATGATAGAGCAACTGTATTCAGCCAGTTTAATCATTTTGGGTATTATCTTAACATGTCAATTCTGGTAATGACAGGGTTATTCTTAACGTCAGATATTAAGAAAAATGAAATTATGTATGCAGCAGGAATAGCGTTCCAGTTATTTTGCCTTTTGGTGAACAATACATTTGGTGCGTATCTTGGCTCTATGTTTGGTGTTATAGCTGTATGCATAATGTATGTTGTAAGAACTAACAATATAAAGAAAATACTAGTGCCGATAATTATATATATTTCTCTTAGCGCAGTCAGCATGTCAGGAATCATTCCATCAAGCAGTGGACAGAACTTAAAAGTTAATTTATCAACCTTCTCTCATGATGTTAATGCAGTCGTATCAGATGCGGAAGATGCAGATGGAGCAGGGACGGGAAGAATGAGATTGTGGAAAGCTTGCTTGAAAATGATACCGGAAAGTCCAATATTAGGATATGGACCAGAACAATTGAATGAAAAATATGCTGGCGAATTGGGAGGTGTGTTAGCAGGAGGCACTGACAGACCAGAAAATGAATATATACAGTATATGGTGTTTATGGGAATACCAGGGCTTGTAATGTATATGGGTGCATTAATATCAATGATGATATACCAATTGAAGAAAATAAAAAATGGAACTTATAACGATAGCTTCGACAGGATGTGCATTGGCATATGCAGCAGGTGCATGCTTTGGAAATTCAATGTATTATACAACACCATATTTCTATATGTTTTTAGGAATGACGGCAAGAACGATTAAGCTAAAAAATACGAAATAAAGTGAAAATTACCCACTTTTAGTGTGTAGTATGATATTATTAAGACATGTTATAAATATAAAAGTAAATTTAAAAAGAATTTATTTTTGTTAATTTTGTTTGTTAATTTTAGTAAAATTATTGTCCTGATTGTGCTTATGTGTTATACTAAATGCACTAAAAAGGAAAGATTTTACTAAGAATGGGGAGTGTGATATGGAAACATTTTCATACAAAGCGGTTGACGCTTCGGGAAAAGATGTTAAGGGTGCTGTTGAAGCAGAAAGCAAAGATGAAGCAGCCAGAAAGATAAAGGAACAGGGCTTTACTCCTATATCAATAGGTAAGCAGGGAGCTTTGGATAAAGATGTTAATCTGTCATTTTTGGTCCAAAGAAAATTCCAGCGCGAGATATGAGTGTATTCTGCCGGCAGTTTGCAAGTATTCTTAAAGCAGGTGTAAGTGTAATCAATGCGTTGGAGATGCTTGGTGAACAGACAGAGAATAAGAGACTTAAAGAAGCAATTGAGAGAACCCAGTCCAGCGTAGAAAAGGGCGAAAACCTTTCGGATTCAATGAGGGAGAACGAAGAGTTTCCAAGTATTCTTGTTGATATGATTAAGGCTGGTGAAGCTTCCGGTAGTTTGGAGAATTCTCTTACACGAATGGCAATACAGTTTGAAAAAAGATGCCAAGTTAAAAGGTGTTGTAAAGAAAGCAATGATGTATCCGATAGTGCTTATCTTTGTTATGATAGGTGTTATTGTAGTAATGCTTACATTTGTTATACCAAGCTTTATGACAATGTTTGAAGACCTTGATTCAGAACTTCCAGTAACAACAAGGGCAATCCTTGCAATGAGTGACAGTGTTAAAGGATACTGGTATGTATATCTTATTGTTGTTATAGGAATTGTTGTGGGAGTTAAGCTATATGGTAATACGGAGAATGGAAGGCATAACCTTGATAAATTAAAGCTAAAGATTCCAGTATTCGGATTGTTACAGACTAAGTCAGCATGTGCTTCATTTGCAAGAACAATGAGTACATTGTTACAGGCTGGTATGCCAATGATTGATGCACTTGAGATATCTGCTTCAACCATGAAGAATGTATTATATTATGATGCATTAGAAAAAGTAAAGAGCGGCGTGTCATTAGGCTTGCCTCTTTCTAATCAGTTAAGAACATCGGGGCTTTTTCCTCCGATGGTTGTACATATGGTAGGTATTGGAGAAGAAACTGGTAATGTTGAAGAGATGCTTACCAATTCAGCAGTCTATTATGAAGAAGAAGTAGAGGTCCAGACACAGACTCTTACTTCATTAATGGAACCAATTATTATTATCCTTATGGCTTTAGTTGTAGTTATGCTAATACTTGCAATCTATCAGCCAATGATTCAGCTCTATAATACATTAGGAGCACAGGGGTAGTATATAATCTGTTCTGCAGGTCGCTTAACGAGAACGGATTTATATAAATATATTTCAAAAAGGGAGATATGAAACATGAAAAAGACACAGAAAAAATTAGGTAACAAAGGTTTCTCTTTAGTAGAGCTTATCGTAGTTATTGCCATTATGGCAGTACTTGTTGGTGTACTTGCTCCAACACTTATTAAGAATATTGAGAAGTCAAGAGAATCAAAGGATGCTCAGAATATTGAACAGATTAAGAGTGCATGTGAAGTTGCATTACAGGATGAAACAGTGTATCAGAATACTGTAGATACAGCATCAGACAAGAATCTTGTGACTCTTTCTAAGACTACTTGTTCAGTTGATGGAGGAGATGACTTTAAGAATGAACTTGATGGAATTATGAAAGTAGAAGGAACAAAGCTTACATCAAAGAAGTATGCTGACAAGACAATTACATTTAAAGTTAATTCTAAGGGACAGGTTAGCTATTCAGAAGGTACAACAACTGAGTAATATTAAATCTAAGGAAACATTAAAATTATGCAATACGAATTACCACTGTACTTCATTATCTTTCTATACGGAATCGTATTTGGAAGTTTTTTGAACGTACTGATTTACAGATTACCATTAAAAGAGAATATAGCTACAGAACATTCGCATTGTATGACATGTGGCGAAAAAATCCAGTGGTATGATCTCATACCACTGGTAAGCTACATAATACTTGGTGGAAAATGCAGACACTGCAAAACTAAGATATCACCGCAGTATCCAATCATTGAAGCGACCAATGGGATAGCATATGTGATAGTATTCTTAGTTCACGGATTTAATGCGGTAAGCATATTGATGTGCTTTGCATTTTCAATATTTCTTGTTATTTCAGTCATTGACTGGAGAACTTTCGAGATACCATTTTCACTTAATGTGGCAATTGGTGTTTTGGCAGTGATAAGAATCATATTAGATCACAAGAACCTATTAGACTATCTAATAGGGTTTTGTGTTATAAGTGGATTCATGCTCATATGTCTTTTTATTGGACGAGCGATTAAAGGAATTGACGCTTTTGGCGGTGGAGACATTAAGCTGATGGCGTTTGCAGGATTATTTTTAGGATGGAAGTGCATTATCCTGGCATTTCTGATTGGCTGCATCTTGGGTGCAGTCATTCATTCCATCCGTATGAAAGTTACGGATGCTGAACATGTACTGGCATTCGGACCATATTTGTGTGCAGGGCTTACAATAGCCATGCTTTTTGGTACGAATATAATTAACTGGTATCTTTCTTTTATGGGATTCTAACTAATCTGTATATTTATGTAGGAGAGTTTTTGTCTATATAGAAAGAACAGGAAATTTATATATATTTTTATAACTAGAAATCATTAGCTTATTATGTGGGGAGCTGGATAGGAGGATTTTATGGCTGCATCTAAAGCCAAAGGTAAATTGGTAAGTATCGTTATCAATAACGAGTATATTAAAATATGTGAAATCACTAAATCAGGTAAGAACAGTGTCGTTCATAAGACTGTTACAATTCCTGCACCAGAAGACTGCTATGTCGATGGTGTAATTGAGCAGACTGACGTACTTGCTAAGGCAATCAAGGTTGTTATGGACGAGCATAGATTTAATGCTAATAATGTCGCATTTTCTATCAGTTCTCCAAGACTTGCAACTAAGGAAGTTCTTATTCCTAATGTTAAGGCTAATAAGATTGATAAACTTGTACAGGCTAATGCTACAGAGTATTTCCCTGTTAATATGGATGAGTATATCATTCAGTACACGGTTCTTGAGAAAGTAGAAGATCAGGGACAGGAAAAGATTAAACTTATGGTTGCTGCTGTACCATCAGAAGTTGTAGAGTCTTACTATGGACTTGCTAAGGCTTTAGGACTTAAGGTGGCATTTGTTGATTATGCAGGTAATAGTACATACCAGATTATGAAACAGCAGAGTGGACCAGAAGTCAGTCTTGTTATACAGGTTGAAAATGATGGTACTGTAATTAATATTTTCAAGGATAATGTATTGCAGTTACAGAGAAATGTTCCTTATGGAAAGTCAATGCTTGTTAATGCTGTTATGGAGAAATATGGACTTAAGTATGAGGCTGCTACAACAAAGCTTCAGAATGAAACACTTCTTCACTCAAGATTTGATGGAGATGAGGTTACAGAGTCATTAAGGTATATGGCAAGTAACATCAACAGAGTTATTGATTACTATGTATCTCGTAACAGATTATCAATCCAGAAGGCATACTTAATCGGACATTCTACATCTATTAAGGGTTTTGCAACACTTCTTTCTAATGAACTTAATACGCCGATTGAGAAGGTCGAGAGACTTAAGAATATTGCACTGGACAAGAAAGCATATGTTGAAGAGGCTACTCTTACAAGTTATGTAACTAACTTAGGTGCAGTTATTGATCCGGTTGATTTTATTCCTAAGAGACTTATTGAGAGCGGTGCCAGAAAAGAAAATACAAAGACGCTTATCGTAGGATTTGTTGGAGCCCTTGTGGTTTCTGCACTCCTTGTTCTTATTCCACTTGTTCAGGTTGTTGCTCTTAATGCAGAGATTGGATCTCTTAATAAGAGTATAAAGAAGCTGAGCATTATTAATGATGTTGTTAATGAATATTATTCAGCTAAAGATAAATATAATGATATCGCAGCATTTGCAGCACTTACATCAGACAGTGATGATGCATTACAGGATTTTGTTGATTATCTTGAAAAGAGTATGCCAAGTGATATTACTATTCAGTCTTTCAATGTTGCATCAGGAGCAATTACTGTTAATGGAACAGCGGGAAGCAAGTCTTCAGTAGCTAAGTTCATTCAGGAACTTCAGAAGAATTCTTCAGTACTTAATGTTGATGCCCCTACTATAACAGAGACTAAGGATAATGCAGGTACAATTGAAGTTACATTTTCATTATCATGTACATTTGTTGGAGGAACATCTAATACAACTGATACGAAGTCATCTAATACATCAAACAGTACTAAAAATAGCAGTACTAAGAGTTCAACAACAAAGTAGGGGGGAGTCAGATGGATAAGTTAAAAGGTATGTTAAAAATCTCTGAAAGAGACAAAAAGTTATTGGTTGTTGTATTAGCAGTGCTTATTATGGCTCTTGCTTATTTCTTTGGATTTCAGAATCTTTCAGATCAGGTAGATACTTTATCTACTAAAAGACTACTCTTGAGACAACTCAGAGAACTTAAAAGAAAAGAATAACAACAAACAGAAGTATGTTAATGATACAATGAATTATCTTAAGCAGTATGATAATCTTCTTGACAGATATGCGGCAGGGAGCACACAGCCTAATTCAATTGATTTCTTTAACAAGACAGAGTCTGTAACGGGAACATGGGTAAGAAGTCTTTCTTTATCACCAACAACTGTTCTTTACAAGTTCGGTCAGATTGCTTCAAGTAATGTAAATGGAAAAAGCAATTATACTTCTAATCTTACCGGCTATAAGTCAACTATTAATATTGCTTATGAATCAGATTATAGTCAGTGGAAGAATTTTATTAAATATGTCAATACATATGCTGATAAGAGCACAATTGATGCCTTATCTGCATCTTATAATGAGGCAACAGGTGTTGTTACAGGAACAGCATCTATTTCACTTTATTCAATTGAAGGTGGAAAGCGTGATTATAAGGAACCATCATTTGATGTTAAGACAGGAACAGGAAATATATTCTCAACAGTTACACCAACTGAGTAATAAGAGAATTCAGGGAGAGGGATATGAAATTATATAGAAAGAATAGAAAATTGAATAATTCCGGTTTTTCACTGGTTGAAGTACTGGTAGCGATTGTTATTCTTGCAATCATATCTCTACCGGTATTGAGTACATTTTCTAATGCTGCCAGAATTAATAATAAAGCAAGAAGGACTGAAAATGCTAATACTGCAATTAACAATATTATAGAGGAAGCAAAGAGTATGAGTCTGGACAGGCTTGCTGGTGGCAATGGACAATATACTTATCAGCAGCTTGGTGGGATTGACAGCACAACATATTCTGTGGGTAATAAGAAAGATGCTTCTAATATTCTTTATTATGAGGGTGTAAATAAAGAAAAAATTTTACATTAAAGCAGAATTTGATCCCTCACCTTATACAACACCTGCTGACAGTACGGTTAAGGATAATCCTAATAATAATATTAATTCTGCAGGAATATCAGTATATGCAGATGTTTCAGCGGACAGTTCACTCGTTTATCGTGATGATAACAGTGATAATCAGGCAGTTGCACATTTTAAATATTATACAGGTGAGCAGGCATTTGATAGGTCTAAGATTACTAAGAGTACATCTATAGATGTTAATGTAACAAGAAATACTTCAGATGCATCTAAGGTTTTATTTGACCAGACAGCAGTTATTACAGTTACATATCATTATGATACTGTGCTTAGTTATCCTGATTATGTTAAGACAACTACACTTACAACTAATACTTTTGAAGCAGAAGAACGTGAGGAAGATGTAAGCGGTACAAAGCAGACTGTTTATTACGTTTCAGGAAAGATTAAGAAGAATATAAAGAATCTGTATGTATTCTATACTCCGTTTGATGATTATATCAGTACTAATAAGAAGGGTACAACAACTACAGATGGTACTATGGAAGTATATGTTAATGATAAGATTAATGTAACATACAAATATCCGGCAGAACTTACCAATGTAAGATATAGTGACCTTAATGTATATCTTCTTGAGCAGGAAAAGATAACGCAGGAAAAGAATGCAGATGGTTCAGTAGCATCAGCACAGAAATACAGAATGTTGGTTGATCATAATAAAGTTAAAGTTACATTTAATACTCAGGTTATGGGTAATCTTGCTGATAAAGCAGGAAACAAGGATACTGCAGCGAGAATTTATTCTAATATTAAAGACTGGAAGTCTGGTTCTTCATCAAAAACAGAAGATTCTATGTATAGACTTACAGTGACGGTATATTATAATGATTCAACTATGTCAGATGATTCAAAGATTGCAACTATGACATCTACTAAGATTAATTAGTCAGTGAAAGAATGGAGACAGTTTATGGGGAAAGTATTATTGAATTTGAAAAAGAAAAAGAAATAATTCTGGTTCTACTATTGTAATAGTGCTTATTATGACTTCATTTGTATTGATTCTTTCAACACTGATTACTACAACTACAATGGTCAACCTTAAAATGAAGATGATAGCATCACAGTCTAAAAAAGACGTTCTACACATCAGAAGAGGCTGTTGATGAGATATATGCTGCACTTGGAAAAGCTTCAATGGAGAGCTTTAATGCTTCATATGAGGAACAGCTTACCACATTATCAAGCTATAGCAAGGTCGTTTCTGACCAGCATAATAATTTTGCAACTTTGGTTGAGATTGATAATGAAAAAAAAGCAAATGTTGCTTTAAGAGAAAATTATATGCAGAAGCTTATAGGAAAGCTGTTGCCAGATTTTAAGACAACAGATTTTAGTCCTGTATATAATAATAATTATAGCTTTGATGGACACAAGGAGAAGTTTATTGAAATATTGAATTCATATCTGGAGAATTATTCTACAGGTGTTGATAAGGATGGTAATGCTACGGGAGATCCTATTCTTGTGGTGCAGGATGTCAATACTATCCGTATGAGAAATACGAGTGATAAGAATAATGGAACAGGTCTTAATGTGTATGCAATCACATTTACAGATTGTGTCGTTAAGTATCTGACACAGAATGGGGACTATTCTTATATTACATTTAATGGAGCAGTTGGGCTTCCTGATATATATGTTAATTTCATGGACGAAGACCTTGTTGGTACAACATTCTTTGGTAATTATGCGTTAGTTGGTAATACTGGTATTAATATTACTGACGGAGGAACAGCGATAATTAAAGGAAATGCATATGCTGGAAGAGCATCAGGCCTTAATATTAAGGGTTCAACTCTTGATTTTACAGGCAGTTATCTTATCTGTGGAGGTAGTCTTAACCTTAATATTAAGTCAAAAGGAGAGACCGGAGCATTATCTGCGTCACAGCTTAACCTTGGTGGCTCTTCACAGTTATGGTCTGATGAGATTGTACTTGGAAATAATGCCACATTTAATGGTGCTGGTGCAGTCAATGTTAAGGATGACCTTACTATTGAGGGGGATGATTCAAGTGCAGTTCTTAGTGGTTCTTATGAAGGCTTTGGATATGAACCTAAGGAAAATGCAACTCATTATGACAGTAGTGCGGTAATTATTAATGGAGAAAGAGCGACAATTACATTCAGTTCATCTCTTTCAAAGCTTGTTGTTGCTGGCCGTTCATATATTAAATTTGAGACATCAGTACCGCTTGCAACAGGTGAATCAATTTCAGTTAATACTAATCAGGAAATATATCTTGTTCCTGCACAGCTTTTTAAAGAGTGGTTCTAAGAATCCATCTAAGAAGCAGACAGCAGGCAACGGAATCAAGTGTGAGACTAAGATAAGTGAGTCAACATTCTTTGGATTTGATTTATTAAGCAAGAATGGTGATGATTATTATGTGACAAGAGATTATGATATAGCCGGTTCTGGTCTTAATACAATTGATTATGATAAGTCAAGAACATATTATTATTTCAGTTTCAAGGATACAGCATCACTTAATACTTATGCTAAGATTATATATGATTATACAGATACTCAGTTTGAGGAATTCCTTAATAATACTTCTTATGCACAGAAATGCAGTGCTGCAGAGAAAAATGATTATATTAAGGAATCTAAGTCTTTAAGAAATGCTATTAAGAAATCTGTAGGTACATATGCCGGACTTAGTGGTTCATCAGTTGTAAGAAGTGAAAGTCTTACAGATGGAGCCAGCCTTGGTATCTTTGCTGATAATTCAAGTTTTGATTTTAAAACTGAATATTCAGACAGATCGAATAGATATAATGTGTTTAATAAGATACTTGCGCCTCTTGGGGATTCAGTAACATATACAACAACTCAGCAGGCAGAGGAATATCTTAATAGTATTGCTCATAATAATATTGCTATTGATCTTAGCAAGTACACACCTGATGATGTTTATGACAATATTATTAATAAAGATGGTTTTGCAGAAGTTACTGATGGTAAGGCATTCAGCAAACAGGTAGAAGGAAAATGGTTTATAGCTTATGCGTTATCTGAAGTATCAGCATCAAAAGGTATAGAACTTGTTATAGATAGTAATTCGTCTGAATCAAAATCAAATATTCTTAAGATAACTTCGGGCGTTGTTGTCTGCTCTGGTAATGTTCATATTAAGAGTGATTTTGATGGAATTGTTGTTTCTAATGGAATAATTACGATTGATTCAGGAGTGACAGTTTCTAATAACATATTCTCTGATTCACTTTTCAGAACATTTATTGATGACCATGAAGCAGAGCTTACAGATACTAATGGAAAAGGCAAGACAGTCCACTATAAGGATATTTTCAGATTCTGGAATCCGCATGTTGAATCTAAGAAGGATTCATCACTTAGTGTAAGCAATATGACTTATAAGGATATGGTTACATTCAGTCTCTGGAGAAAGTACGAAGATCCTAAGGGAACTAATGTTGAGTCTACAACGGAGGCTCCAACTAATCCGTAATAATATGGAGAGTGGCAATAAGATTATTTAATGGAGATGTGATGATGAGCAGGAGAGGGAACAGACATTTTAAGAAACAATTAAATAATCAGGGATTTTCTTTATTGGAACTTCTTGTAGTAATCGCAATAATTGCAGTTGTTTCACTTCTTGTAACAGTAGGTCTTACGGTTCTTAACAAGGGAAATGCCAAGAAAGCTAATAAGAATCTTTATTCAAGTCTGAGTGAATTAAAGACAAGTACTATGGCTAAGAATGGCAACTGGTACATGGAGATTGGTAAAGATGGTGATTCTTATGTATTTACTACATATAAGGATACAGGAAGTCCATTAGAAACATACAAATGTAGTGCTTCAAGGATTTCTATTGTATATGAAGCTGGTACTTCGTCGTATAATGTTGATGATTATACAATTATGGTTAAGTTCAGTAAAGCAGATGGTTCATGTGACAGTGTGACAGCTACTAAGTCAGGAATGGATCCAATTGAACTTAAGAATACAGCAACTTCAGGAACATTTAAGGTTACATCATCTGGTGTTGATTATCAATCTAAGCTATGGTATAAGACCGGAAAAGTTACGACATCGAACTAGTTTATTAATATGGAGTGGAGTTATGAAGAAGGATAACAAGGGATTCTCATTAGTGGAACTGCTTATAGCGATAGCAATATCAAGTATTGTTCTTATGGCACTTGTAATGCTTATTACGCAGGCGGTCAGAAGTTATACGAAGCAGACAGCTCTGGCACAGATACAGAGTGATGCGGATATAAGTCTTAATCAGATGTCAAAGAATATTCTTGAGGCAACAGAGATAAAGATTGAAAAGCTGAATGGGGATGTAACTATATATACTAATAAGGTTATTGAGAAAAAGAATAGTACTGAGGTAGGTATTGAATGGGGATACTATTATGAAAGTGCAACACAGCAGCTATGGTATATCAATTCAGATAAGTCAGAAATGAGTCTTGTATGTGATAATGTTACATCATTTGATGTAAGAATATCAAAGGATAGTATAGAGCTTGATACAGCAACAATTAAGTCAATTGACAGGAATCCACAGATTGTTATTTCGTTAGGCTTACAGAGGATGAATGAAAAGAGAATTGTCTCAAGAACATTTTCAACAAGAAACCAGCTTAATGATAATATAACACTTGGCAAGTCTATTACATCGGTTGAAGGAGATAAGGACGATGTTGTTAATACACTTAAGGTTGGCAACACGTTATCAGCAGCACAGATAATTGATTATTTTACAGATAATTAAGTAAACGGGAGGTAATCTTTATGAAGTCAAAGTTCAAAGGAAATGGTAAAAACAGAATATTGGCAGTGATTGCTTCTGCAGTTATGTTTTGTCTTGTTGTGCTTCTTGTGATTGTTACACGAAAGACTGATGCGGTGGCTGATACTTCGGTTATTATTAATGGTAAGGAATATTCACAGGATAATAAGATGAAGATTCTGGAGATTGTTTCTGAAGATTATTATGATGAGTTAGGACCGATTATAGGTAATTCATCTGGTAGTGTCAAGTGGGATGATATTGTAGCAAAGGCTACTGATAAAAAGGTAGCATCTAATAGTGATGTACAGAAGAATATGGATGTGTATCTTCAGTATGTTAATGGTATTCTTTTAAGCGGAACTAATTATAATTTATGCCTTGAGTATAAAAGTGGCAACTCATACAATTATTACACTACTTCTAATGATGCAATACAGAAGGCTGGCACTTTAGATGTTGATAATATAAAACTTATTTTCTGTAAAAAGATGGTAATAGCTATATACCTATGACAACAAAAAACGGTTCTAAGTTAAGAGATGCATTTTCTTTCTTTGTATTTGGTGATAAAGGAATGGAAGGATTTGTTGATCTTGTAATCAAGAAACCATCTGAAGTTACAACTAAGGATATAGATGATGCGACTATTGTATATTTTTCATGTAAGATTCACAATGCGGGAATATTATCTGCATATAATTATCTGAATGGAACTAATGTATCTTCTACAGAGAAAAAATGGACATTGGGAGACAATGACTTACCTGCAGAAACAGCACTTTACCTGTATATGGTGAATGCTACTAAAGGAAAAGCTATAATGTATAATTCTGCTGATAAAGGTCTTGGAAGTGATAATAAGTATTCTAATATTGCAAGAATATGTCTTACAATGTCTGGCATTGACAGAGATCAGTTTGTCACAGATTTTGCCCATACGAAAGAGGGCATAAGCGGAGGAGTCACAGGTAAATATTATAGTGGAAATGTAGGATATATTAATATTGATGACGAAAATGGCAACAAGATAATTAATTATTACCTTGAATCTGGAGAAAAAGAAGCTTTGAAGATGCCGGAGGTTCAGGACCATTTGCTTACTGGAGAAGTTATCAGATGATTTTTGATCCGGAAAATTTTAAAGACAATAAGTCGAATTGGGTTACTACATTCCCTATATATAATGCAACGGAAACAAACAGACAGAAGTATGTTGATAAATATGTGTGGGAATTTAATTCAGATAATGCTATTACATCAGAACTTATGTCAAGTGATGTGTATCCAAGTAATGCCCAGGAAAGTGATATTAAGTATGGTACAACATATGACGAAGCTAAGACATTTACTAAGGACAATAAGACTATAGATGCTGCACTTACCGGAGCAAAGATAATTCAGTATATTATTGGTGCATATAAGAGAACACCTAGTGAATCTGTCAATGTACTTGAAATTGAGCCTATTGGTGTATATGGCTATAATACTGATGGCGGTAAGGATATTATTAAGACATGGTATGGCTTGCCAAAGACCTCAAGTGTAACGGTTAATGTTACAAGTATGTCAATAAATGCATTTGCAGGACTTAATGAAGATATTCTTTCAAAGTATGATCTTGTTATTATTGGTGATAGAGGTTCTGCGCAGACAGTTGGCAAAGTATTTGGTTCTCATATGTATAATACTGACAGAACATTTACAGAATCATCAAAGACATATAATCTGAATGCTAATGACCTGACTGAGAAAGCGTTTAATAAACTTTTTGAATTTGCACAGAAGGGTATGCCAATAGCACTTGATAAGAATGTATATTATGGCAATAAGTCAGTTGTAGACAGTAACACTAACATGTATAAGATGAGAAAATCTAATCTTGCAATGCAGCTTACAAAGACAGGATCATCTAATATTGTATGGGTAGATAATGATGAGGTATCAGATACATTAAATTATATCTATAAACCGACAAGCAACATTTCACCTAATATGAAAGAGTATGATGGAACTGAGGCAAGTGTTAATGAAAGAGATTTTGACAAGAGCCTGTTAGTTACATTTTCAGGAAATGTAACTGTTCCGGTAAGGGATGGTTCATATAAAGTTAAGATATACATTGACAGAAACTGTGACAGTATGTTTTCAGAAGATCATACAACAGATGATACTGAGTTATTCTATTGTGAAAGTGATGGTACGGGGATACAGTGGACTAATGGAGGTTTTAGTACAACATTGTCTCTGCCAAGTGGACTTACCGGTTATGTTGGCTGGAAGGTTGAGATAACTGATACAGATACAGGATTAAGAACTTATACTTCTGGTGCATTTGCATTGAAGAATAAGGAGAGAACAATAAATGTTTTACAGATTAAGAGTAATTCACAGGAGTCACATCTTAATCTTGCTCCTGGAAGCAAGTTTGATGAAAAATTCAAGTCAGAAGCTGGGATTACAGGGTTTAATCTGAAGGTTAAAGAAATGACCAAAACAGAATTTTCAGAAGAATTAAAGAAGAATCCTAAGCTTCTTGATGATTATTCTATGATTGTTATGGGATTTGCTGATAACTATGGTAATGATAATGATTTATCTGTCGATGCAATTGATGCTATAAAAACTTATATTGATGATGGAAAATCTGTACTGATGACACATGACTGTATGTCTTATAGGGAGAATGGTACAGGCAAAAAAAGCAGCTGGTTCATATGAGAAACTTAATTATGCTACCCAGCAGTTGAAACCTTTGATTGGAATGAAGGGTGGATATAGTTTAACAGATACTCTTATATATAAATTATCGGGTGTAGGACCATTTACTGGTTCAGGCGATACAACAAGTACCAGAATGACAAGCAGCCTTTCAAAGCTGAATACTGGTGAAGTTACATCTTATCCTTATGGAATTGATTCGTCAATAAGTGTTGCTCCAACGCATGCACAGTATTTTGCCCTTAATCTTGAAACACAGGTTAATGGTTCAGATCCTGTTGTATGGTATACTCTTGATAATGGTGATAAGAATTATTTTTCATTATCAGGTCAGGATGCTGTTAATAATTACTATATATATTCTGCTGGTAATGTTACATATACTAGTGCAGGTCATTCTGATATGGATAAAGAAGGCACTGATGCAGAGATGGAGCTTTTTTGTTAATACATTTGTAAGAGCTATTCTTGCTGGTAACAGTGCACCACAGGTTTCATATACGGATGCTGTTTATGATGACACACAGAAGGCATATAGTAGTTATATTAAGTATAATTACACAAAGTTCGCTGACAGGCAGCTTAACTTTAATTTCATGATATCAGATGCCGACCTTATTGATGGCAGAGGTATTATTAATGAAGCATTTATGTATGTTTATAATGAAGAAAAAGAGGGGACACTGACGTAAAAGATGGTAAGTTTGATTCATCTAAAGATAAGCGTCTCGGATATATCAGTATAGATGGTTCTGGAAATGTTTCACTTACATCGATGCCTGTATCGTCAGGTTCATCTAAGGTTAAATCTGGTGTGGAATATACGGTTGATAATTTCTGGAGTCTGTCAGGGGCAGATGATGCATCATTGAGACAGAAGCTTTCGGATGGAACTCTTAAGATAGGTATTCAGGCAACTGATGGTCACAATGGAGTTGGTTATGCGATACTTAATCTTCAGGTAAAAGATTTGTTTAATATGGATTAATTTAATATCAGTATGGATTAAACTCCGGTGGATGAACTCTCATATAGAGAGGCTCTGCCGGAGTTTTTGTTAGAATCATACAGGAGAGGTATTCTATATAAAATCTAATGATATATATATTGACATTGATTATACATAATGATAATATATTAATACATTATATACGCAGTGCGTATATCAATAATGGGATAAGCAGGGAGAGAAGGTATGGCAGGGAACAGAGAGTATAAAAGTGATGTATTCAGTATGTTGATGCAGGATAAGAGAAGGGCACTGGAGTTATATAATGCTATTAATAATACAGAATATGACAATCCGGATGATGTTGAGATGGTGACACTGGATGGCGGAATATGATTATCTGTAAGGAATGATGCATCATTTGTGGTTGGAGACAGCTTGAGTATTTACGAACACCAGTCAACGGTATGTCCGAATATGGCGTTAAGGAGTCTTATATATTTTGTTGCAGTAATTAAGGAACGCATTAGCGGGAGACATAACGGGAGTTCAGATAATGATGAGAATTCAACTGTGGTCAGAGACGGCAGAAATTTATATGGAAAGAGTCTGGTAAAGATTCCGACACCTAAGTTTGTGGTGTTCTATAATGGAGCACAGAAGCAGCCAGAGAAGATGACGCAGTACTTATCGGATTCTTTCGAACAGAAGACAGATGATCCGGAACTTGAATTAAAATGTAAAGTTTATAATATCAATTATGGAAAGAATCGTGCTATAATGGAAAAGTGCAGATGGCTGGATGAGTATATGATGTTCGTCGATAAGGTCAGGGAATATCATAGAAGTAAAGATGAAGACGATCTTGAAGCTGATATTAATAAAGCCATAGACTACTGCATAGAAAATGATGTTCTGAAAGAATTTCTTTTTGGAGCGCAGGGGAGAGGTGACAAAGGTTATGGCACTTGATTATACATTTGATAAACAGTTAGAGATGGAGAGAGCAGATGCTTGGAAAGAAGGAAGAGTGGCAATGAGTAAGCTGATGAATAAGCTGCTAGATGATGGAAATATAGAAGAAGCAAGGCGTGTAACAGAGGATGCCGAATATTGTGAAAGACTTATGAAAGAATATGGAATAATATAATCTAAGCTGAATAATAAGTAACATGAACCAACCAGATTATCAATATAACACATGAGGTCTGGTTGGGATTTTTATACAATGAATATATATTGATAATTGTTTTAAGATACTATAATCTTAAAAGCTACACGAATATATATTTAAGTATTGATAGCGAAAGGAGGCGGTATTTATTGTACAGTAGTGTATTGAGTGGGGTATTATATGGATTGAAGGCAGAGATTGTACGGGTTGAGGTTGATGTTGGCAATGGTATTCCAAGTTTTGAGATGAGTGGTTTTCTTAGCAATGAGGTTAAAGAAGCGAGAGAAAGAGTAAGGGTTGCTATCCGTAATTCTGGGTATGAGCTTCCTCCACAGCGCATTGTGGTAAATATATCTCCTGCAGATATCAGAAAATGTGGCACAGGTTTTGATTTGCCAATAGCACTGGCTATATTATCAGCAAATGGTTACATAGATGAAGTTAATGTTGATAATATGATTATACTTGGTGAGTTGAGCCTTGATGGAAGCATTAATGGTGTAAGCGGGGTACTGCCATGTGTATGTGAAGCAAAGAAATCCGGAATAAGTAAGGCACTTATACCAGTGTCTAATTATAATGAAGGCAGAATTGTGGAGAAAGTGAATATCATTCCGACTAACAGTCTGAAAATGGCGGTGCAATATATCAATAATGGTATAATTGAGAACCAGAGACAGGATAATCCAGAACAATGCCGTACAACAGATAAACAAGAAATTAATTATGCAGATATATGTGGACAGGAGGCTGCAAAGAGGGCGACTATGATTGCTGTTGCCGGGATGCATAATATCATGTATATCGGGCCGCCGGGAAGCGGAAAAACTATGATGGCAAAACGTATTCCATCTATCATGCCTGATATGACATTTGATGAAAAATTAGCTGTTACCAATATATATAGTGTTGCAGGACAATTAGGAGAGTATGGCGGGCTGGTTGAAGACAGACCATTCAGGGCACCATATCACAATGTAACTAAGAGTTCATTCTTTGGTGGAGGCATGTTTCCAAGACCAGGAGAGATAACTCTTGCGGGTAAAGGTGTATTATTTCTTGATGAGATGACGGAGTTTAAGCCAGAAATATTAGAAGGATTAAGGCAGCCTCTTGAAGATAAGGATATAACAATTGTCAGAATGGGCAGGACATATACATATCCGGCAGATTTTATGCTTGTTGGAGCGATGAACCCGTGCAAATGCGGTTATTATCCGGATAGGAGCAGATGCAATTGCTCAGAACAGGATATTAAAAGATATATTGGGAAAATAAGTATGCCACTATGGGATAGATTTGATATGTGTATCAAGACAGATGAAATAGGATACGAACAGATAAGGTGCAGCAGTGATAATGGTAATGTGCCAGATTCAGAAAGCATGAAACAAGCTGTAATGCGTGCAAGATTTGCCCAGCTTAAGCGGTTTAATGGGATGAATATAAAGTATAATTCACAGATGAGTACAGGAGATATGAAGAGATTTTGCAGACTTGGAGAAGAGGAAGAAAAATTAATAAAAGGATATTTGCAAAAGAAGCGTCTGACTGCAAGAGGATATTCAAAGATATTGAAGACTGCAAGAACCATCGCAGATATAGATGGTAATGTTAATATAACAACAGCTAACATAAGCGAGGCGTTCTATTATCGTGGAATACCAGAGGTGACAATACATTAAAGAAGCAATACACTAAGCAGGAGGTTTATCTTGAAAGATGATTATTATTGGTTTTGGATTAATAATATTACAGGAATAGCTAACATTAAGCTGAGATATTTATTTAAGGTATTCGATACACCAGAGGATATATATAAAGCATCAGATAAGATGTTTGAAGGTGTCATGGGAATAAAACCTGATGATATATATTCTATAAAGGAATCTAGAAAAAGTGAGTATATATATAGGGAATATTCTGAACTGATAAGAAGAATATTAAATTCACATATCCGGGTAAATATAATTATCCTGAAAGATTGATGAATATATACGATTATCCTTATATAATTTATTATAAAGGAAGTCTGCCACAGTCGGACGTTCCGTCAGTAGCAATTGTCGGGGCAAGGAACTGTACAGAATATGGGAGGTCAGTAGCAGGAAGATTTGCAGAAGATTTTGTAGACATAGGAATTCAGGTTATAAGTGGAATGGCACTTGGGATAGATGCGGCGGCACAGAAAGGTGCTGTTAGAAAAGGCGGTTATAGTATGGCTGTTCTTGGATGCGGGGTTGATATATGCTATCCTAGAACTAATATCGAATTATACACACAACTTGAGAGCAATGGTGGGATTATTTCAGAATATTCACCGGGGACACCGCCTAAAAAGCAGGTCTGTTTCCTATGAGAAACAGAATTATTAGTGCAATGTCAGATGCACTTATTGTAGTGGAGGCAAAGCAAAAGAGCGGCTCACTCATAACGGCAGAACAGGCACTTGATCAGAATCGTGATGTTTATGTCGTTCCGGGAAGAATTGGGGATACTCTGTCAGAGGGGTGCCTTAAACTTTTGAAAGAAGGAGCACAGCTGATTACATCATCTAAGGATATATATGCAACAGAATCCATTAACAGATATATTAATTGTAGCAAAAAAGATGATAATTGTAGGAATAGTTTGAATAATAATGGTATATTTGAAGAGAAATTTAAAAATCAGGACTTGCAAGCCCTAAGAATATGGTGTATAGTCAAATCAATTTGTTTCCAGTAAGTCTGGAGATGATAGTTAATAATTCTGGATTGAATCTTGTAGAGGCGGAGGGATTCTGCTTGAATTGGAGTTAGATGGACTTATAGAAGAGGTTTCTAAGAATTATTATATAAGGAAGCATATTTGATATGGAGGGTTATTAATGCATAAGTATTTGGTTATAGTGGAGTCACCTGCCAAGGTAAAGACTATCAATAAATTCCTTGGGGCAAACTACAAGGTAATGGCATCACAGGGACATGTAAGAGATCTTCCTAAAAGCCAGATGGGTATAGATGTTGAACATGATTATGAACCTAAGTATATAACAATCAGAGGGAAAGGAGATATTCTTGCTGCTTTAAGAAAAGAAGCGAAGAAAGCAGACAAAGTGTATCTCGCCACCGACCCCGACCGTGAGGGAGAGGCGATATCCTGGCACCTGGCAGCGGCACTTAAGTTAGAAGACAAGGATATATACAGAATAACATTTAATGAGATTACCAAGAATGCTGTTAAGGCATCGCTTAAGGAAGCAAGAAAGATTGATATGAATCTTGTAGATGCACAGCAGGCAAGAAGAGTTCTTGACAGAGTGGTTGGGTATGGAATCAGTCCACTTTTATGGGCTAAGATTAAGAGAGGACTTAGCGCCGGAAGAGTACAGTCAGTTGCATTAAGAATGATATGTGACAGAGAGAATGAGATTGATGCATTTATTCCGGAAGAGTACTGGACTATGGAGGCTTCTCTTAATATAAAGGGAGAAAAGAAACCACTTGTTGCAAAGTTTTATGGGGACAGAAACGGAAAAATTGATATTAAGAATGCAGCACAGATGCAGAAGATTCTTGATGAAGTCAAAAACTCTGGTTTCAGTATAGAAAGTGTTAAGAAAAGTGAGAAGATTAAGAAATCTCCACTTCCGTTTACTACAAGTACACTCCAGCAGGAAGCTGCCAAGACACTTAATATGTCTACAAAGAGAACTATGAACATAGCACAGCAGCTTTATGAAGGTGTTGATATTAAGGGCAGAGGAACAGTAGGTCTTATAACATATTTAAGAACAGATTCTACAAGAGTTGCAGATGAGGCAAAAGTTGCTTCAAAAGATTATATCAGTGAGAATTATGGGGAAAAGTATCTTCCACAAAGTTCTAATGCCAAGAAGGATGATAAGAAGATTCAGGATGCACATGAAGCAATCAGACCAACTGATCTTTCTTTGTCACCGGCATTAGTTAAGGAATCATTGCAGAGAGATCAGTTCAGACTTTATCAGCTTATATGGAAGAGATTTGTTGAGTCAGATGGCACCTGCACAGTATGAGACAACTTCTGTAAGAATAGGAGCTGGTGAATATATATTTACAGTATCAGCATCAAAGATTGTTTTTGATGGATTTATGTCTGTATACAAGACTGATGATGATAATGAAGAAACTAATACACTTGCTAAAGGACTTGACGAGAATTCAGTCCTTACACTTGATGATGTGAATGGTACACAGCATTTTACACAGCCACCTGCACATTTTACAGAGGCATCACTTGTAAAAGCACTCGAAGAACAGGGAATAGGACGTCCAAGTACTTATGCTCCTACAATATCAACAATAATTGCAAGACATTATGTAATTAAAGAAAATAAAAATCTTTATATATCAGAGCTTGGCAATGCTGTTAATAATATTATGATGACAGCTTTTCCTACTATTGTTGATGTTAAGTTTACAGCTAATATGGAGTCTCTTCTTGATGGTGTTGCTGAGGGAACCGTGGAATGGAAGGAAATTATAAGAAACTTCTATCCGGATCTTAAAGTTGCGATTGATGAGGCAGAAAAAGAACTTGAACATGTTAAGATAGAGGATGAGGTTACTGATGTTATATGTGACAAATGCGGCAGAAATATGGTTATTAAGTATGGTCCTCATGGTAAGTTCTTAGGTTGTCCGGGATTTCCTGAGTGTCATAATACCAAGCCTTATCTTGAAAAAATAGGTGTTGCATGTCCAAAATGTGGAAAAGATGTTATATTAAAGAAGACTAAGAAGGGCAGAATGTTTTATGGTTGCGAAGGATATCCAGAGTGCGATTTTGTGTCATGGCAGAAGCCTTCAGATAAGAAATGTCCTAAGTGTGGCGGATACATGATTGAGAAGGGCAGTAAACTTGTATGTGCTGATGAAACCTGCGGATATGTCGAATCAAAGAATGATAAAGAGCAGTAGCTGATATATGTGAATTGCTTTTAAAAAAGAAGGATGGGGGATTTACAATGAGTGTTCAGCTTCTCGACAAAACGAGGAAAATTAATAAGCTGCTTCACAATAATCATTCTCACAGAGTGGAATTTAATGATATCTGTGAGGTGCTTAGTGGAATATTAGAGTCGAACATTCTGGTTATAAGCCAGAAGGGTAAGATACTAGGAGCGGCTTCATACAGCGGAATTGACAAAATAGGTGAGCTTATAACAGCTGATACAGGCGGATTTGTTGATAATATGCTTAATGAAAGATTGTTGGGAGTGTTATCAACTAAAGAAAATGTTAATCTGCTTACATTGGGCTTTTCAGGTGGAAGTGAACGTAAGTTTAAGGCTTTAATAGCTCCTGTTGACATAGCTGGGGAAAGACTTGGAACATTATTTATCTATAAATGTGTTGCTGATTATGATATAGATGATATTATTCTATGTGAGTATGGTGCAACAGTTGTAGGATTAGAGATGATGAGTTCTGTTAATAATGAGAATGCAGAAGATGAGAGAAAGAAAAAGATTGTTAAGTCAGCAATAAAGACATTATCGGCATCAGAACTACAGGCCGTCAAAGCGGTATTTGCACATATGGATGGAATGGATGGCATTCTGGTTGCAAGCCGAATAGCGGATGATACAGGAATTACAAGATCTGTAATTGTTAATGCACTTAAGAAGTTTGACAGTGCTGGTGTTATATCAACAAAATCTTCTGGAATGAAAGGAACAAAGATAAAAGTTCTTAATGAAGTTGTATATGATGAATTAAAAAACTTGAAGATTGAGAGTATACATTGTATAATTGATAGAGCTTAAAGGATTGAGCTTGAGATGATGGGATGGATCCAATGTCTGATTGGGTTCATCTTTTTGTATAAGTATACATATTGATACATGATAATCCAATGAAATGTGGCAAAATATGAAAAAAATCTTGTTTTTTTTTATATTATAATTTATAATGTATGTAGTGTTTTTATGTTTTCGTAGTAGGCATATTTTGTGCTTATTGAATAAGAAAGGAAATAAATATGAGTACAGGCGCTTTTGGATATGTTAATTTGTTAAAGTCAGCGGCAGATGCGAGCTGGACAAGAGAGGAAGTTCTTACTAACAATATAGCTAATGTTGATACACCTAATTATAAAAGGCAGGATGTTGAATTTAGTTCGTATCTTGCCAATGCACTCCAGCGTTCAGGAAAGAATTCAGCATCTCTTACACAGAGAGTTAATAATGTTAATTATAATGATCTGGCTATAAGGACTTACACTGACAACAGCACATTATCGTATAGAACTGATGGCAATAATGTAGATCTTTCAACAGAGAATGTTGAACTTGCTTCAGAACAGATTAACTATAATGCTCTTATTGACAGTATGAATAATGAGTTTTCAAGATTTAAGGCAGTGCTTAAATAATATATAATGTGATTGATATATGGAAGGAGAACAGGACTATGTCTATGTTTACGGCATTTAATATTAGCGCATCCGGAATGACAGCCCAGCAGTTAAGAACGGATGTTATATCAGAGAATATAGCTAATGCAGACACAACAAGAACGAGTGATGGAACTCCCTATGTAAGAAAAGCGGTTGTGTTTACCGAAAAGACAATGACTGGTACAGCACTTGGAAAGTCTGCGTATGGTTCATATGGTACAGGAGCATATTCAACATTTTCAGATGCATTAAGACTTGCCAATGGTGGTGTTGTTGGAAGCGGCGTTAAGGTGACATCTGTATATGAGGATACATCAACAGATATGGAAAGGGTATATGATCCTTCACATCCGGATGCTGATGAGAATGGATATGTTACATATCCTAATGTGAATGTGGTTCAGGAGATGACAGATCTTATAGATGCATCACGTTCATATGAAGCTAATATATCAGCATTTAATGCCAGTAAATCTATGGCAAGCAAGGGACTTTCAATAGGTTCTGCTACATAACATATGTGGATAACTGGTTTAATTCATATGATTAATACTATATTTGAACAAAAAAGGAGATTTAACATGGATCTTACTAGTGCAATAGGAAGCCTTGGCGGTGATTATGTCAATAAGGTTACATCGGCAATGAAAGATAATGCATCACTTAGTACATCTAAAAGCAAAGATTCAGATACAACATTTGATGCTATATATGACTCAGTGGCAGGGTTGCTGAACAGTACCAACTCATATGTGCAGAAAGCACAGCAGGCAGAGATAGATTATGCTCTTGGCAATATGACTAATACTCATGAGCTTGGAGTTTATCAGCAGGAGGCTAATATTGCTCTGCAGTATACAGTAGCAATAAGGGATAAGGCATTGGAGGCCTATAACTCTATTATGAATATGTCAATGTAATTAGGGGTTTTATATGGATAAATTAAAACAGATTCCAGCCAGATTTCTTGAAATATGGAAAAGCTGGTCCAGAAATCAGAAGATAATTGTGAGTGCTGTAGCTGTATTTATTGCGGCGGTTGTTGTTATTGCAGTTGTGTTATCAAGACCAACATATCAGGAACTTACAAGATGTGAAGATTATAATGAGATGAATACAGTTACTTCACTGCTTACAGATAATGGGTATACATATCAAATTGATAATATGGCAGTTAAGGTAAAGGAACAGGATCTTACTAATGCTAAGATGCTTATTGCTTCTAATGATATTAAACCTTCGGGATATTCATTAGATGATGCTCTTAATAGCAGTCTTACAACAACAGAGTCTGATAAGAATAAGAAGTATGCCAAATATCTTGAAACTAAGTTTGAAAATGATATTACTTCTTTAGACGGAATCAAATCTGCATCTGTTACAGTACATTTGTCAGATGATACGAATTCATTCTATTCTACAAAGAAAGATACAACTGTAGCCGTTACGATTGATACTAATAAGACAGTTGGAGAAGACACAGCGGAAAGTATAGCAGTTCTTCTTGCAACAGCAGTAGGAAGCAGCAATACTAATGGTATTACAATTATTGATACATCAGGAAAGACATTGTTTAATGGAGCTGATAATTCGGGTTCAGTTTCTAATATTGCTTATTCAAGCAAGTTAAAGTATAAGTCACAGATTGAATCAACGGTAGCAGCAAGTGTTAAGAATACAGCACTTTCAACATCACTGTTTAATGATGCAACAGTTGCTATTAATCTTGATCTTGACTGGGATACTGTGAATAAGATTGCTACTGAGTATACAGCACAGGAAGGCAGAGAAGAAGGTCTGTATGATACTTCTTATGAACTTGAATCGAATGGAACAAATGGTGCAGGTGGAACACCAGGAACTACGAGTAATGGAGAAACAGGAACAACCTACGATCTTACAGATGGTACATCAAGTTCATCAACATATACTGTAAAACAGTATCAGTATCTTCCTAACCAGCTTGTTACTACAACTAATAGTGATCCTGGAAAGATAGTATATGGTACTTCTACAATGGCTGTAACGCTTATAAAGAATGTTATTTATAATGAAGAAGATTGTAAGAATCTTGGATATCTTGATAATATGACATGGGATGAATTCAAGGCTCAGAACGCAAATCCTGTTCAGGTTAATGTTGATAATGACTGGATGAATATGTTTTCAAGTGCTACAGGAATCTCAACTAATAACATTACTGTTTTAGCATATAATGTACCTTATTTCTATGATGCACCGAAGACTAGCGTATTAAGCCGTGCTTCATTCTGGATTCAGATTGGACTGGCTGTTGCTATACTTGGTATTCTTGTGTTTATAGTTTTGAGAAGCGCAAGACCACTTACAGTAGAAGAGAAGGAACCGGAACTTTCTGTAGAAGAAATGCTTGCTTCAACTAAAGAAAACCAGCCTTCTGTTGATGATATTGATCTTCAGGAGAAGTCGGAGACGAGAAAAGCTATTGAGAAGTTTGTTGATGAGAATCCTGAAGCAGTTGCATTACTGCTTAGAAACTGGCTTAATGATGACTGGTGATTATTATGATGGATAGGACCTGAAAGGTCAATTGATTACATATGATTGGAGATGGAAACATATGCCAAAGACATCAGCTAATGCTGAAAGAGGAATGGATGGTGTAGAAAAGGCTGCTATATTGCTTATTGCACTTGGACCAGAGAAATCAGCACAGATTTTTAAACATTTGAAAGAAGAAGAGATAGAACAGCTGACACTTGAGATTGCAAACACAGGCAGTGTCTCACCTCAGACAAAAGAACAGGTGCTTAATGAGTTCTATGAGGTATGTCTTGCACAGCAGTATATTGCTGAGGGTGGTATCACATATGCCAAAGAGCTTCTTGAAAAAAGCACTTGGAGAAGATAAGGCAAGAGATGTTATTGGAAAGCTTACAGCGAGTCTGCAGGTTCGTCCATTTGAGTTTGTCAGAAAGACTGAGCCTGCACAGCTGCTTAATTTTATACAGGACGAGCATCCTCAGACAATAGCCATGATTCTTTCTTATCTTCCTGCAGCACAGGCTTCGAGTGTTGTTTCAGCACTGCCACCTGAAAAACAGGCGGATGTAGCCAAGAGAATTGCCATGATGGACAGAACATCGCCTGATGTTATCAAGCAGGTTGAAAAAGTACTTGAGCGGAAGCTTTCATCACTTGTTAATCAGGATTACACAATTGTTGGTGGTGTTGATGCCATTGTTGAAATTCTTAATTCTGTTGACAGAGGAACAGAGAAGCATATTATGGAAACTCTTGAGGTTGAAGAGCCAGAGCTTGCTGATGAAATCCGTAAGAAGATGTTCGTATTTGAAGATATTCTTTCTCTTGATAACAGAGCTATTCAGAGAGTACTCAGGGATGTTGATAATCATGATCTTGCTCTTGCACTTAAGGGGGCTACAGAGGAAGTTCAGAATGTTATTCTTAATAACCTTTCAACACGTCTTGCTTCTATGATTAAGGAAGATATGGAATATATGGGACCTGTACGTATGAAAGATGTTGAAGATGCCCAGCAGAAGATTGTTAATATTATCAGAAAGCTTGAAGATTCAGCAGAGATTGTAATATCACGTGGTGGAGGTGACGAGATAATTGTCTAATCTGTTAAAACGTGTATACACGGTGAATAAGGACGAAAGAGTAATTGATTATAATGATCTGATTAAGAAAAAGCTAGAGGCAATCATGGAGTCTAAACATGCAGCAGTTGATACAGATGGATTTGTTAGCGGACTCAATGCGGACGTTGTTGAAGAACTTATATCAGATGATAGTTCGGAAGAACTAATACAGGATAGCGGAGCTGATTCTGACCAGTCTGCGGCTGCATTGAAAATGCTAATGCTGAAGCAGCAAGAATTATAGAAGATGCCAGACTTCAGGCTGAACAGATTGTTTCAGAAGCAAATAGAAATGCTGATACTGCATTTGAAGAAGCCAAACAGAATGGCTATTATGAAGGCTGTTCTAAGGCAGATGCGGAAATTGAAAAGAAGCAGCAGGAGCTTGAGACGGAGTACAATAAGAAAAAATCAGAACTTGAAAATGAATATAACGAGCTAAAGGACTCTATAGAACCTGAACTTGTGGAAGTTATTACAGATGTATTCAGAAAAGTCACAGGTGTTGTAACGGAGGATAATCATGATATTATCCTGCATCTCATTAACGATGTCATGCATAACGCAGATGCAAGCAGAGATTTTGTTATAAAAGTATCGCCTGATGATTATAGTTTTCTTATTAATAATCAGGGCAAGATATATTGTGCAATGTCAAGAGAGGTCAATATAGATATTGTGGAAGATGTTACGCTTGAACGGAATCAGTGCATGATAGAGACGAATACAGGTATATTTAACTGTAGCCTTGATATTGAACTTAATAAGCTTATTAATAATATTAAACTTTTAAGCTGCACAGGCTGATGTTACAAGTATGATCAGAACTAATTTTATTGTTAAGGAGGATGATATGTCATCAATTAATAAAAACAAATATTTATCGCTGACAGAAAAATCCTTCTATAAGAAACTTGGGAAAGTGACTAAGATTGTTGGTCTTACTATTGAATCGGTAGGACCGGATGCCAAGCTTAATGATTTGTGCAGAATTTATTCTGCGGATAACAGTCAGGAATTATATGCAGAGGTAGTTGGATTTAATGATTCAAATGTGCTTCTTATGCCATATGATGTTGTGGATGGGATAGGTCCGGGAAGTGTTGTTGAGAATATGGAACGACCTTTGTCGGTAAAGGTTGGTGATGGCATACTAGGACATACACTTGATGGACTTTGGGAATCCTACGGATGGTTCTGAATTAGAATATACAGATGAATATCCGGTTGAGGCAGCACCGCCAGATCCTATGGACAGGGAGATAATAAGCAAGGTGCTTCCTCTTGGCGTAAAGGCTGTAGACGGATTACTTACTGTTGGCAAGGGACAGCGAATAGGCATATTTGCCGGAAGTGGCGTAGGAAAAAGTACACTTCTTGGTATGTTTGCAAGAAATACTAAAGCCGATATTAATGTTATTGCTCTTATAGGAGAGCGAGGCAGGGAAGTAAGAGAATTCGTTGAGCGGGATTTAGGCCCGGAAGGTATGGCACGAAGTGTCCTTGTTGTTGCAACATCGGATAAGCCTGCTCTCATACGAAATAAGGCTGCGAAGACTGCAACAGCAATAGCAGAGTATTTCAGGGATCAGGGAAAGGATGTGCTTCTGATGATGGATTCCCTGACACGTTTTTCCATGGCACAGCGCGAGATCGGACTTGCATCCGGAGAACCGCCTGTAACCAGAGGATATCCGCCGAGTGTATACAGTGAAATGCCAAAGCTTCTTGAGAGGGCGGGGATGTCGGACAAAGGTTCTATTACAGGGCTGTATACTGTTTTGGTTGATGGTGATGATTTTAATGAACCTATAACAGATACTGCACGAAGTATTCTTGATGGACATATTGTGTTGTCAAGAAAGTTAGGACAGAAAAATCATTATCCTGCAATTGATGTTTTACAGAGCATATCAAGATGTATGAGTCAGATTGTAGACAAGAAGCATAAACAGATGGCTGGCAGAATGAAAAATGTAATGGCGACTTATAATGAAGCAGAAGATCTTATTAATATTGGTGCGTATAAGAGCGGCTCTAACCGTAATATTGATTATGCTATATATAAGATTGATGCAGTTAATAAGTTCCTTATGCAGCAGACGGATGAAAAGTTTGATTTTGAAGATGAAGTCACACAACTGTCAGATATATTTGCGGATTATGAAGCATTTGAAAATGGCTCACTTCAGTTAAAGAAATAGTGGAGGCATGAATGGCAAAATTTTTATACAGCATGCAGAATGTTCTTGATATTAAAGAACGCCTGGAAACACAGGCTAAAACTGAATATGCTGAGATGAATAACAGGCTTTTTTCATTGAAGAGGAAACTATGAAAAGACTCGGAAAAAGGCTTGATTCATATGAAAATCTTGCGAGAAGCTCTGCATCAGAAAGACTTGATATTATGGAAATGCGCAGATGTAATGAGGCAATTGATATTATCAAGAACCAGATGACACAGCAGGCGGTCAGAATAAGGATTGCACAGCGCAATGTTGATAATGCAATGAAGAAACTGACTGAGGCAGTGCAGGACAGGAAAATTCATGAAAAACTGAAAGAGAAAGCATTTGAACAGTTTAAACTTGATATTAATGCTCAGGAAATGAAAGAGATAGATGAAACGGTGAGCTTTAAATATAATAACAAAGATGAGTAATTGTTTTTGGGAGAAAGATTGATATGGCTAAGAAAAAAGATGTTAATATTGATGAACTTGATGATGAATCAGGAAAGAGTGGAAAGCTGGTAAGCATACTGGTTGCAATGCTTATTATTGTAATATGGGTTGTTATATTTGCACTTCTTATTAAGATGAATGTCGGCGGTATTGGAAGTAGTTTACGGCCATATCTTAAAAAATGTTCCGGTAGTGAATAAGATTCTTCCAGCAGCTACAGATGAAGAAATTCAGGAAGAAACAGGGGAGAGTACAAGAGCCTTTCTGAAGCAGTTGACAGAATTAAAGAACTTGAAGCACAGCTTGATGAGAACAATAATAATGGGAATGCATCAGCCCAGACAATTGCTGAGCTTCAGGCTGAGATTGCCAGACTCAAAGTGTTTGAAGAGAATGCACAGCATTATCAGGAACTTAAAGATAAGTTCGATACAGATGTTGTATATACAGATAATGCTCCAGATATAAGTGAATACAAATCGTGGTATGAAAGTATTGATTCAGAAAATGCAGCAAAGCTTTACGAACAGGTTGTAAAGGATTTACAGTACTCACAGCAGGTTAAGGACTGGGCAGAAACATATTCTAAGATGGATGCGAAAAATGCGGCAGCTATTCTTGAAGAGATGACTGGAGATACAGACCTTGTTTCTGATATACTTCTTTGCATGACGTCTAAACAGAGAGCAGCAATTCTTGCAGAGATGGATCCTGTATATGCTGCAAAACTTACAGTTATTATGTATCCAGCTAAAGGTTAAGTCTGTAGCACAGACTACCGATATATAATATGGATTAGGTCTATCCTGATTCTAATATGAAGAAAGGAGGAGGATAATATGGTAAGTTCAGCTGTTACAGGAATGGTTCAGCCGGTTACTAAGGTGGCAGGAAGTGTTGGAAGCCAGTCTGGTCAGGATAATTCCGGGAATGTTGATTTTGCAAGGATAATGAATAGTTCTGTAAGAAACGATGTGACTGGGAATTCATCAAAGCAGACTAATACATATTCAGCAGCTCCATCAGATTCACTTGTAAGCATGGGTGCTAATAAGTCTAACAAGAATGCAGATATTGTTACCACTAATTCAACTGTAAAAAATGTAAAAACAGATAATGCGGTTAAAGAAAACAGTAACAAAATGACTCAGGATGTGCAGAATGCAGTGTCGGACATTAAAGAAAAGATTAAGAAAACAATGAATGTATCTGATGAAGATATAGAGAGTGCTATGGAGCAGCTTGGAATTATAGCAGAGGATTTGCTTGACATGCAGAAGCTTACGGATCTTGTAGTTGCTCTTAGCGGAAACACTGATTCACTTGAGTTTTTTGACAGATGCAGATTCAGTATCTATGCTCAATGATATACTGGAATATGCAAAGTCTGTGACAGATAATCTGGAAGATGTGTATAATATGGACATTGATTCAATTAAAGAAATGCTTGTTTCTGCGAAGGATGATGTTAAACAGTCTGTTAAACAGTCTGTGGTGAAAGAAGATGCACAGCCAGAAGAACGGCCGGAAGCAGCATCACAGTATGAGTTAAGCAATGTAATTGCACAGAAGACTAAAGTGCAGGCTGATAATGACAATAATGCGGATGATAAGCAGCAGACTCATATGTCTGATAAAGCATCTGTGCAAAATGAAAACTTTACCGGGAATATGGCACAGAACATCCAGAATGCTTTCAGCGAGATTATTGATGAAGTTTCTAATGTTAATGAAGCTGATATTGTAAGACAGGTTGTAGAACAGATTAAGGTTACAACAGGACAGCAGCTTTCAAGTATTGAAATTATGCTTAATCCTGAGAATCTTGGAAAAGTACATATAGCTGTCACAGCAAGACAGGGAGTAATTACAGCACAGCTTACAGCACAGAATGAACAGGTAAAAGCTGCTCTTGAAAATCAGATGACAGCTTTGAAAGAACATTTTAACAATCAGGGTGTGAAGGTTGAATCTGTAGAGATTACTGTACAGAGTCATGGCTTTGAATCACAGCAGAATCTCGAAGGTAATAATTCAGAACAGGCTGGTCAGGAAAAGAAGACTCATAGAAAGCTTGATCTTAGCAGTCTTGAAGAACTGGAAGAATCTGATATGACTGATGAAGAAATCAGGGCAAAAGATGCTATTGTTAATGGCGACAGCAGTGTTGAATATTCAGCATAGAATAAGATGAGAAAGGAGATAATATATGGCTAGTACGATAGGTGCATGGTCTTATGTGAAGAATGATGGTTCATTAAGTACAAAGGACGATGTTAACAGCAACTTAAGTTCAACAGGAAAGAATAAGAGTACTACTAATAAGACAACGCTTGATGTTGAACAGTTTTTACAGCTTATGGTAGCTGAGATGCAGAACCAGGATCCGCTAGAACCTACAGATAATTCGGATTATATGGCACAGCTTGCTACATTTACACAGGTTGAAGCTACTAAAGAAATGAATGATAATACATTACAGGATATGGCATCTAACCTTGTGGGTAAGCAGGTTATAATGACTACAACACAGAACAGCAATGGTTATATAGGCGGAACTGTTGATTATTGGGAAACAATAAATGGAACTGTTTATCTTGGAATTGGTGGAAAGCTTTATGATATTGCAGATCTTGATACTGTAATGGATAAGGACTATTTTGACAAATGGAAAGGAAATGGTTCTACAACAGATACTAAGACAGAGGATACAAAACCTGGGGAGTGACCGTTATGATGAATAATATGATAGGTAATAATATTGCTTCTATCGAAAAGATGACGGACATTATAGGAAAGAAGAATTCTGATAATGTTGATAAAATGTATAATGGCAAAACATTTGCTGATATATATAATCAGAAGCGTTCGATTGAAGAGGTTATTTCCGACAGTGATATTAAATCGTCAAAAGGGTTGAAGTTCTCTAAACATGCTGGTGAAAGGCTTGAACAGAGAGATATCCGGTTATCAGACGAACAGATGACAAGGCTTGAGGAAGGAACCGAAAAAGCAATTTTGAAAGGAATCAAAGAATCGCTCGTTATAGTTGATGATCTGTCTTTTATAGTTAATACAAGAAACAGAACAGTGATTACGGCGATGGATCAGAATAACAATGAAGATAATATCTATACTAATATTGATGGAGCAGTAATTATTTAGCTGGACCGCAAGGAGGCGAATGTCCCTGAATGCCAGAAGGGACGATGCTTTATTGATGAATGCATCAGATATATGTCTTTACATATTTATGGAGGAACAAATATTATGATGAGATCAATGTATTCTGCTGTGTCAGGTCTTAAGGCACATCAGACAAGAATGGACGTTATTGGTAATAATATTGCCAATGTTAATACTGTGGCATATAAGTCACAGTCTATGACTTTTTCAGAAGTTTTTTATCAGACAACTCAGATTGCGTCAGGACCTAATGCAGAAACAGGAAAGGGAGGAACTAATGCTATGCAGATTGGTCTTGGATCATCTGTTGGTTCTATCTCCACAGCAATTTCTTCAGAAGGTGGTTCTGAGAGAACGGATAATGCATTTGACTTAAAGATTGGTGGAAGTTCTTTCTTTATAGTTAACAGTGCGGGTAATACATTCTTCACAAGAGCTGGTAATTTTAAGGTTGATGAGTCAGGTGCTCTTGTAACAACAGGTGGCGCTAATGTAATGGGCTGGCAGGTTGATGAATCTGGTAATGCAAAAAGAGACCTTGTATCAAAGCTGTATGTTAACAGTCCGGATGTTGCATATACTTCACCAGAAAGAACTTCATCTGTTACGGTAACAGGTAACCTTAATGCAGGTTCTAAGGATACAAGTACTACAACTATTAATTTTTATGACAGCCTTGGTAATTCTTATCAGGCAACAGTTAATCTTGTGTATGCAGGCGTTCAGGGAGATAATACACAGTATACAATTGAGCCTGTTTCGGTTTCAAAGAATGGTAAGCCGACAGACCTTACATTTACTGCGTCAGCACCATTATCATTTAATACACTTACAGGTCTTGCCGATGCATCAAATTCAGATATTAAGCTTACATTTTCTAATAACGGGACTGCATCAGATGCTATTGAAGGCGTTGATTTGAGAGTTATCGGTGAAAGTGAGACAAGTCCTGTACTTACGATGGATGCATCTGGAATTACAATGTTTTCAGAAAAGACTAATCTTAATTCAGAGCTTGGCATTACTGGACTTGGAAAAGGCAAGGCAGTAGGTAAGATGACATCGGTTGGTGTTGATTCATCAGGATATATTGTGGCAAGCTATAGCAATGGTGTTACTAAGAATATTGGACAGATAGCAGTTGCTTCTTTCTCCAACCCTGAAGGTCTTCAGAAAGAAGGCGATAATCTTTATTCAGCAACACTTAATTCTGGAACTTTTGATGGAATTGGTCAGGATGTTACAGAAGGTGATGGAAGTATTTCATCAGGAGTACTTGAGATGTCTAATGTGGATCTCTCTTCAGAATTTACGAATCTGATTACAACTCAGAGAGGATATCAGGCTAATTCGAGAATTATTACTGTATCAGATACATTACTTGAAGAACTTATTAATCTTAAGAGATAATTGACATGAAAAGATATTTATGGCGAATTATTACAAGTATTCCTTGCAATAATTCGCCATAAGTGTTTTAATATATATAGTTGATTTTAATAGAGGTACTATACCTTATGTGGTATCGGGAGGAATTATGATTGATGTAACACGGTTTAATGGAAAAAGCTTTGTGCTTAACGCAGAACTGATTGAAGTTATGGAGGAAACACCTGATACTGTTATAACCCTGACAACAGGACATAAATACGTTGTCAAGGAAAGCGTAGAAGAGGTATATAGCAAGGTTATTACTTATAAGAGAAATATAATTGGTAATCTGTATGCGTCTGGTACAGATACTAAGTGATAATATATATAGAATACTAGAGACTTGGAAGGGGCAATTATGGATTTAGCTACACTGTTGGGAATTATTATTGGGTTTATCATGGTCGTTATCGGAATTATAACAAGTACGACTAATCCTACACTAAAGGGAATTATGGACACATTTGTTGACATACCGTCAATCGCCGTTACTATTGGTGGTTCAATGGCTGGTATGCTCACATCTTATACATTTAAGACATTCTTAGGACATCTTAAGAGATCCTAAGCTTGATAATGGACAGGTTATTTCTAAGATTATTGAGCTTTCTAACACAGCCAGAAAAGAAGGCCTTCTTGCACTTGAAGAAGTGGCACAGGGACTTGATGATGAGTTTATGAAGAAGGGTATTCTTCTCATTGTTGATGGTACTGAGCCGGAGCTTGTGAGAGGCATTCTTGAAACAGAACTGGTTAATCTTGATACAAGACATAAGAGTACAATTGGCTTTTTTTTGATAATTGGGCAGCTCTTGCTCCTGCATGGGGGAATGATTGGTACTCTTCTCGGACTTGTTAATATGTTAAAGAACTTATCTGATACAGCATCTATCGGACCTAATATGGCTGTAGCACTTCTTACTACACTTTATGGTTCTTTGATTGCTAACTGGATATGTGTTCCCCATTATCTAATAAGCTCAAGCTTCAGAATAATGATGAATATCAGCTTCAAGATTCTTATCATGAAGGTCTTCTTTCTATTCAGGCAGGAGAGAACCCACGAGTTATTGAGGAAAAGCTTAAGTCCTTCCTTTCACCATCTGCCAGAACAGCATTATCTGAACAAGGAGGAGGTGAAGGCTGATGGCTAAACAGCGTACAGAGAATGTACCACCAGCGGCACTTTGGAAAGATACGTTTTCAGATCTTATGAACCTTCTGCTGTGCTTTTTCGTTTTGATGTTTGCTATGTCTAATATTGATTCTCAGAAGTTTGAAGAGATTGCATTGCTTCACTTTCATCAAGTTTAGTGTCTTCCTCAAGGCGGTTCTGCACTGTCAAAGGAAGGAATTCTTGTTAAGCAGTGAGTCAGCTGAATAATTGAGCAATTACTATAACAATATGGGCCTTCCAAACAATGATGGCGATATGTCACAGGATGTACAGAATGCTTATGAAGAGATTGAGCAAAAGAAGGTCTTGAGCAGTCTGAAAATATGGCTGAGGAGATTGGATAAACTTACAGCCAGTGGAGTTGCAGATTATGTTGATGTTACTGCTTATAGTAAATATGTAATGCAATTGAATGTGAATGGTGGAATTCTGTTTAATTCGGGAAAGTCTGATGTAATCAGAGGCACGCAGTCTTCTTGACAAGGTTTGATCTATTTTATTGAATATGATGATAATGTTATTACCATAGAAGGTCACACTGACAGTGTTCCTATCAATACATCACTGTTTCCTAATAATATGATGCTTTCTCTTTACAGGGCATACAGTGTGTTTGATTTCTTTGTGTCTGAGAAAGGCTTTTCAGATCAGACAATGAGTTCATCCGGAAGAGGAGATGCATGCCTATTGCAACTAATGATACTCAGAAGGAAGAGCCCAGAACAGAAGAGTTGAGATTAAGGTGTATAATTCAATTAACAGCTAAGGAGGATTACTCATGAAAAAGAAGTATGAAAAAAGAACTTAATGTGATTATTTTGGCACTTGTACTTGTGAATCTGGTACTTACAGTGATTCTTACATTTTCACTTGTATCAACAAATAAGAAGACAAATTCTCTTATTAATAAAGTGGCACAGATTATTGACCTGGATGTTGCAGGCGGAGTTTCTAATAATAATTCATCTACAGGTTCAGGAATTGAAAATGTAAGTTATATTGATATTAAGAACAATGACAGCACGGATATAATTGTTTCATATGTTGATAATGGAAAAACAAGATATGCCGTACTTTCAGTATCTGTCGGACTTAATTCAAAAGCTAAGGATTATAGTACTGTATCGACTTCAGTTGATAATGGGATGAAGGTCCTTGTTAATAAGATAACCAATGAAGCTAATAAGTATACTTACAGCACAATAAGTGCTAATAAATCAACCATGGAAACAGACCTTTTAAAGGAATTCCAGCAGGAATTATTCAAGACTGAGACGATACAAAGTGTACTGATTAATATTGTTGTCCAGTAATCACTAAAGAATATGATAAGGAGGTGAGGAAGATGGGAGAGGTTTTTCACAGAGTGAAATAGATAACCTCTTAAAAGCTTTAAGCAGTGGAGAATTAGATGTAGATGAGATGAAGAACACAGAAGAAAAGCAAGTCAAGAATTATGACTTTGCAAGACCTTCTAAGTTTTCTAAAGAACATCTAAGAACACTGGAGATAATATTTGAGCATTTTGGAAGACTGCTGAGTACCAATCTTCCGGCATATCTTAGAAAGACAGTCAATGTTGAGGTTGTTAATTCAGAAGTAGTTATTTATTCAGAATTTTCTAATGCCCTTTCTAATCCGGTTCTTTTAGGTGTTGTTGGAATGCAACCATTAAGTGGTAACATAATTATGGAGATGGCATCCAATCTGGGATTTGCAATTGTTGACAGACTTCTTGGAGGTGCAGGTAATGCTTTGGATAAAGAGAGAGATTTTTCAGAAATTGAACTTACAATTCTGGAACGTATCTTTACAGTGTGTGTTAATCAGTTGCAGGAACCATGGGAAAAATGTTGTAAAGGTTAATCCAAGACTTGAAAGAATAGAGACTAATTCACAGTTTGCACAGATTATATCACCGAGTGAAACAATCGCAATTGTAACTATTAATATTAAGATTGGTGATGTGGAGGGACTTATGAATATATGTCTTCCATATGCAACTCTTGAACCGGTTATGGATAAGCTTAATACCAAGTATTGGTTTTCTAATATGCAGGAAAAAGATTCCAATACATATGAGGATGCTATTGAAACAGTTATTGATAAAGCAATGATACCAATAAAGGCAGTGCTTGGTACATCTAAGATTAGTGTTTCGGATTTTGTTAATCTGCAGGTTGGAGACGTAATAAAAATTGATAAAAAGGTTGAGGAATTAGAGGTATATGTAGGTAATATTAAGAAGTTTACAGCTTTACCTGGTTATTTTGAGAATAAATACGCAGTAAGAGTTACTAATGTAATTAGAGAGGAGAGTGAAGAATAATGGATGGAATGTTATCCCAGGACGAGATTAATGCACTTCTGAGTGGCATGAATACAGGAGGAGATGACACATCTGATTCATCAACAGCAACAACAACTATACCAGAGGATAATGCTAATGATAATACAGATCTTTACACTTACTGAGTCAGAAAAAGATGCTGTCGGTGAGATATCTAATATTAGCATGGGAACAGCTGCTACAACACTTAGTTCTCTTCTTTACACAGAAAGTTAATATTACAACACCAAAAGTAGAAGTTGCTACATGGGATGATTTATCAAGTAAATATGACAGACCATGTGTTATGTTGCAAGATTTCTTACAAAGAAGGTCTTGCAGGCAATAATGTTTTAATATTAAAGAGAATGATGTTAAGATAATTACAGACCTTATGATGGGAGGACCAGGTAATGTTGATCCAGACGAACCATTGACAGAACTTCATCTTAGTGCAATCGGAGAGGCTATGAATCAGATGATGGGTTCAGCAGCTACATCTTTATCATCAATGTTTAATAGAAAAATTGATATCAGTCCACCAATAGCTAACTTAGTGGAGACATACAATGAATTAGATGATAACCTGCCAGGATTCCTGTAAAAACCATTTTGTAATGGTGGCTTTTAAGATGCAGATTGGGAACTTATAGATAGTGAGATTATGCAGTTATATCCTAAGGAATTTGCACAGGAACTTCTTAACATGTTTATGCCGTCAGCAGAACCTGAACAGCCACAGGTAAGTCAGGAGGATACAGCTAATCATCAGGAAGAGCAGTTGCAGCAGGCTCCGGCACAGAATATGACACAGACAATGCCACAGCAGGATGTACCGGTGCAGAATACTACAGCACAGACAGCACCACAACAGGGAATATGATGATGCAGAATATGGGAATGCCTTATGGTTATGGAATGCCGATGCAAGGTATGCCTATGCAGGGTATGCCTATGCAGGGTATGCCAAAGGGTATGCACCAGCACAGGATGTTAATGTATCTCCAGCAGCATTTCAGCCATTTTCAACAGATGTCAATCTTTGACACAGAAGGAAAATATTGAACTTATTAAGGATGTTCCACTTGAAGTGACAGTAGAACTTGGAAGAACAACAAAATCTATAAGAGATATACTTGAATTTGCTCCTGGAACAATTGTAGAACTTAATAAAATTGCAGGCGAATCTGTTGATGTTCTTGTTAATGGCAAATATGTTGCAAAGGGTGAAGTCGTAGTAATTGAAGAAAGTTTTGGTGTACGTATAACAGAGATTATCAATTAATTGTTATGATTTTCTAAAAAATCAAAAAAGTTTAGGAAATTGATAGTATTTGTTGTATAATACATTCGAATGATTTTTGTGAATAATTTGTTTTTGAATAGGAGAAAGTTTATGGCAAAGAATATTTTGATTTGTGATGATGCTGCATTCATGAGAATGATGATTAAGGATATTCTCACAAAGAATGGATACAATATAGCAGGTGAGGCAGAGAATGGACAGAAGGCAGTAGAAAAGTATGCTGAGTTAAAGCCAATCGTTGTTTCAATCGGAGATCTTGTGCTTATGGATATCACAATGCCTGAGATGGATGGTATTGAAGCTCTTAAGAGAATTAAGGCTGCAGATCCTTCAGCATCTGTTATTATGTGTTCTGCAATGGGACAGCAGGCTATGGTTATTGAATCTATACAGTCAGGAGCTAAGGACTTTATTGTTAAACCATTCCAGGCAGACAGAGTAATTGAAGCTGTTCAGAAGGTTGTTGGATAATAATGGTTGCATTAGCTGGGTTGAATAGTAGATGGGAAGCGTTTGCACAGTTGCTTACGCTTCTCGTTGTTTTTATATTTGTTTTGGCACTTACATATTTTGCTACAAGATGGGCTGGTAATATGCAGAAAACCAAAATGGCTGGGCGCAATATCCAGATACTTGAAACAATGAGAGTGTCTAATACTAAGTATATTCAGATTATTAAGATTGGCAGTAAATGTTTTGCAGTAGCAGTCTGCAAAGATACTATCACTTATTTGAGTGAGATTAACGAGCAGATGATGATGCTTCCACCGACAACCATCTCGATGCCGTTTAAGGTACTTTTGTTTATCCTTGCGGATGGCTGGGATCTGGTTATTGGTAATCTGGTCAAGACGTTTTACTAGGAGGTGTACATATGATTACCCAGGAAGCTGTTTTGGATATTGCCAGAGAGGCAATTTATACTACAATCATTACATCAGCTCCGCTTTTGCTTATTTCGCTGATTGTCGGACTTATAGTCAGTATATTTCAGACAGTTACGTCAATTCAGGAGCAGACACTTACATTTGTGCCAAAAATAATTGCAATTTTTCTTGTGATGATGCTCTGTGGCTCATGGATGCTCGACACTATGTCCGGATTTATGACTGATTTGTGGTCCAAATTCAGTTATTATATAAGCATGGGATAGGATGATATATGATTAATTATTCTTTTTCTATTGCAAATTTTGAATATTTTTTGCTGATTCTGGTGCGTATTGCATCATTTGTGTACATAGCTCCGTTTTTTGGAGATAATGCGGTTCCGGCACGTGTCAAGACCGGCTTATCAGCCTTTGTTGCTTTGTTTATGTACAATATCATAGAAAGACCACAGCTTTCCTATGTCAGTGCAGTAGGTTTTGCTGTACTGGTCGTAAAAGAAGGAATTACAGGACTGCTCATAGGTTTTGCGGCCAATATATGTAATTCCATTGTTATTTTTGCGGGAAATCTGATTGATATGGATATAGGTCTGTCCATGGCAACAGAATTCAATCCATCGATGAATTCAGAGACAACAGTTACAGGTGATTTCTACTATTACGTAGTTCTTGTCCTGCTTCTTGTATCTGATATGCACACATATCTTATAAGGGCAGTTTGTGACTCCTTTTCAGTTGTACCGCTTGGAGGTGCACAGTTTCAATTTGACAATATGCTCTCTACCATGACTAAGTATATGGGCGATATGTTTGTAATAGGCTTCAGGATATTTCTTCCGGTCTTTGCGTGCATGATGATAATGAACTGTATACTGGGAATCATGGCAAAGGTTGCGCCTCAGATGAATATGTTCTCTGTAGGTATCCAGTTAAAAATTATAGCAGGATTTATTGTATTATTTTTGATAGTATATCTAATTCCGAACATTGCTAATTTTATTATTACAGAAATTAAGACTATGGTGGTTTCGATAATTGATGGAATGTACTGACAGTTTAGATGAATTTTCCAAATTGCATACAGTGTTGTGCTACAATCTGCAATGGTTTGCACAGGATGGCGAGGGCGGCGAGAAAACAGAGCCGGCAACTGAAAAGAAGTTAAAGGATGCCAGGGAAGAGGGCAAGGTAGCAAAAAAGCAAGGAGCTTACAGCTGCCTTTGACCTTATAGTGCTGTTTTTAGTATTAAAGATATTTATATCCTTTGTAGGTGGCAATCTGATTGGATTGTTTTCTACTGTATATAAAAAAATGCCTGACTTTTTAAAGGAGTCACAGGAGCAGATTTCATCTGTTTCGGTCACGCATTATTTAAATAATGTAATACTTCAGTTTTTACTGACTGTGCTGCCGTTTTTTGCTTTCGGAGTTGTAATCACGATTCTCGTGAGTATCATCCAGGTTGGATTTAAAATATCCACTAAGCCTATGGCTCCAAAGCTTAGCAAGTTTAATCCCATAAACGGATTTAAGAGGATACTGTCAAAGGACTCCATCTTTGAGCTTCTTAAGTCTGTGCTAAAGGTTGGAATCATTATGTATGTGGCTTATTCCTCTATTAAATCACATCAGAATGATATATTTATACTCTATGAGCTTCCGCTCAAACAGGCAATAGTACTTATTGGTGATATCATCATAAATACCGGTCTTAAAATCAGTATTGTCTATATGATAGTCGGTATTACTGACTTTGCTTACAATAAGCACAAGTTTAACGATGATATGAAGATGACCAAACAGGAGGTCAAGGATGAGTTTAAAAACACAGAGGGAGATCCGACCATTAAGGGTCAGCAGCGTAAACGTATGCAGGAGGCTTCACAGCGAAGGATGATGCAGGATGTGCCAAAGGCTGATGTTGTCATCACCAACCCTACTCACTTTGCTGTTGCAGTAAAGTACGATGCTCAAAAAAATGATGCTCCGGTAGTGGTTGCAAAGGGTCAGGATTATGTGGCGCAGAAAATAAAGGAAATAGCAAGAGACAATAATATCCGTATAGTCGAGAATAAACCTCTTGCACGAATGCTCTTTCACAATGTTGATCTTGGAGCTGAGATACCGCCTGAGCTTTATCGGTCAGTTGCGGAAATACTTGCCATGATTTACAAGGAAAATAATTAGATTAATTTATTATTATAAAACAAAAAGATAAATACGGACTTTATATATGCAGTCCGTGATTTAACGGAAAGGAGGAATAGAATATGTTAAAAAAGACAGATTTAGGTGTTGGATTATATCTGTTATGTGCTGTTTTGTTTTTTATCATACCTATTCCATCCTTCCTGTTAGATGTTATGCTTGCATTCAACCTTTCAATAGCACTCATCATCCTTTTTAAGGTGCTTTTTGTAAAAGAAGTGCTTGATATGTCATTTTTCCCGACACTATTACTGTTTACGACTATATTCAGGATTTCACTTAATGTCTCATCTACCAGGCTTATTTTATCAACCGGAAACCCGGGTGTGGTTGTAAATGTGTTTGGTCAATTCGTTGGTGGAGGTAATTTAGTCATCGGTGCAATCGTTTTTATAGTGCTCATTATCATCCAGTTTGTTGTTATCAACAAGGGATCTGAGCGTGTTGCTGAGGTAACTGCACGATTCACGCTCGATGCTATGCCCGGCAAACAGATGGCTATTGATGCCGACTTAAATACAGGAGCCATCACTGACAAGGAAGCCAAGGCTCGCCGTGATAAAATCCAGAAGGAGTCAAGCTTCTACGGAGCTATGGATGGTGCTACAAAGTACGTAAAGGGAGATGCAGCAGCCGGTATTATTATTACACTTATCAACCTGGTTGGAGGCACCATAATGGGTGTTATGTTCCAGGGGCTTGATGCAAATGAGGCCATACAGAAGTTTGGCCTGCTCACAATCGGAGACGGACTTGTTTCACAGATACCGTCTTTACTTATATCTCTTTCGACCGGTATTCTTGTCACAAAAGGCTCCAATGAGAATGATTTTTCAGGAGAGCTTTTAGGCCAGCTCTTTGGCACAGCCAAGGTGCTTTATATTGTATCAATTGTACTTGTGGTTTTAGGTATACTCACACCTCTTCGCAATGAGTGGTGGCTCTTTATTGGGCTTGCGGTGGCTTTTTTTGTAACAGGTAAAAATCTGGATAAAAAGCCGGTATTGAGAGCATAGAGGATGAGACCGCACAGGCTGAAAGCGATGCCGAGGAAATACGAAAACCCGAAAATGTCGTTTCACTGCTGCAGGTTGACCCTATTGAGCTTGAGTTTGGCTATGGTATCATTCCTCTTGCAGATGTAAATCAGGGAGGGGATCTGCTTGACCGAGTTGTAATGATAAGGCGACAGATTGCTTTAGAGCTTGGAACTGTCGTACCTATCATACGATTAAGGGATAATATACAGCTTAATCCTAATCAGTATATCATCAAGATAAAGGGCATACAGGTAACAGAAGGTGAGATACTTTTTGATCACTACATGGCTATGAATCCGGGCTATGTGGAGGAGGAGATAACAGGTATTCCTACATTTGAGCCTTCATTCCATCTTCCGGCCATATGGATTACGGAAAGCCAAAGAGAGCGTGCTGAGAGTCTTGGATATACAGTTGTAGATCCGCCATCGATTATAGCTACTCATCTGACTGAGGTTATCAGATCTCATATTGCAGAGCTTCTCACCAGACAGGATGTACAGAATCGGTCAACAATCTCAAGGAATCAAATCCTGTCATTGTGGACGAACTCATACCAAAGCTGCTTGGTCTTGGTGAGATTCAGAAGGTGCTTCAGAATCTTTTGAGCGAGGGAATTTCTATTAGGGATCTGCTTACAATTTTTGAGACGCTTGCCGATCACGCACAGACCACCAGGGATACAGATGTACTTACGGAATACGTGCGCCAGGGCTTAAAGAGAGCTATATCAAGTAAGTATTTTCCTGCAAATGAGACCACAAGTGTCATCACACTTGACCCTGCTGTGGAGCAGGAAATTATGTCATCTGTTAAACAGACAGAGCAGGGCTCTTACCTTTCTCTTGATCCTGACAGGATAAAGGCTATTATCAAATCTGTTGAAACAGAAATTGGTAAGTTGGAAAGTTTGGGAAAGAGTGCTATTATTATTACATCTCCAATTGTTAGAATGTACTTTAAGAAAATGACTGAGGATTATTTCAAGGATCTCATTGTGTTATCCTACAATGAGGTTGAATCAAATGTTGAGCTTCAGTCGGTAGGAATGGTGACTGCATAAATGACTATTAACAAATTCACTGGAAAAACAAAAGAAGAAGCAATTGAATGTGCAAAGCAGGCCTTTGGTCCAAATGCTGTGATTATGAATATCAAGGAGATTAAGCCAAAGGGATTATTTGGTATATTCAAAAGCTCAACATATGAGGTGACTGCGGCTATGGATGAAAAAAAACAGACACAGACAATAACGACCTCGCAGCTTGCAAGGACTACACTCCCGGGTAAAATTGATTACAAGGCAGATGAAGAAATAAAGATGCCTTCATTCGCCCCAAAATCTGCATCTGAGACCTTAAAACCTACACCTGCACCGGCAGCCCCAAAGGCGGCTGAACAGACCAGCGATATTGAACAGGAAATCAAGGAGCTTGATTCCATTGCCAAAATGATGGAAAGCACATTTGATAAACCTCAAAATAAGGAGCCTTCAAAGCCTCAAAGTGCACAGGAACTTAAATTTGTCCGCATTTTATACAAGACACTGCTGGATAATGAGGTGGATGAGAAATATATCAACCAAATTCTTGATGAAATCGAGAAATTCCTACGTCCCGGTAACAGTCTCGATGTGATTTTATCAAATGTATACCAGAAACTCATTTTAAGATTTGGTCAGCCTGAAACTATAAAGGTAAACGGCAAAAAACCAAGAGTTGTTTTCTTTGTCGGACCGACAGGCGTTGGCAAGACAACCACAATTGCTAAAATTGCTTCAAAATTCAAGGTTAATTATAATAAAAATATCGCATTTATCACTGCTGATACATACAGAATAGCTGCAACAGACCAGTTACGTACATTTGCAAATATTCTGGATACACCTTTGTCTGTCATTTATACTGCCACAGAGTTAAATAGTGCGGTGGCTGAATATGAGCAGGCAGATGTGATTTTTGTTGATACAGCGGGCTTTTCACACAAGAACGAGACACAGCGGAATGATATGAGAGCACTTCTTGCAGGTCTATCACCTGAATATGAGAAGTCGGTATATCTCGTCTTAAGTGCTACAACCAAGTACAGGGATCTTATATCTATAATTGATTCCTATAAGGATATTGACGATTACAAGCTGATATTTACAAAGCTTGATGAAACCTCATCATATGGCAATTTGTTAAATATAAAGCTATACTCTGATGCCGGTATATCATATGTCACGAATGGACAAAACGTTCCGGATGATATAGAGGTATTTGATACACAAAAGATTGTCAAACAATTACTCGGAGGCAGACAATAATGGACCAGGCACAGCAGCTTAGAAATGTTATTAAGCAGCGTAATCAAAATTATATAGAACCGGCCCGTGTTATTACCATTACAAGCGGCAAGGGTGGTGTGGGCAAATCCAATACCTCTGTCAATCTGGCGGTTTGGCTCAGCAGACTCGGAAAAAGAGTAATTATTTTTGATGCTGATTTCGGTCTTGCCAATGTAGAAGTGATGTTTGGTGTTATTCCTAAGTATACTCTTGCTGATGTAATATATGAAAACCAGACTATAAAGAGCATCATCTCAAACGGACCTTTGGGCATTGATTTTATTTCAGCCGGTTCAAGTGTTGTAGGGCTTAATAATCTAAACCACAAACAGATTCATTTCATTGTCTCTGCAATAAATGAGTTGAACAGTATGTATGATTTTATCATAATTGATACCGGTGCAGGGGTGTCTGAACAGGTCATGGAATTTGTTGCGGCCAGCAACGAAATTGTGCTGGTTACAACCCCGGAACCTACCTCAATCACCGATTCATATTCATTGCTTAAAGCACTGTATAAGAGACCTGATTTCGACCCGTCAAAAGTATGCATACGCGTTATATCCAACAGGGCTGCGTCAAAAGAGGATGGCAGTATAGTGTTCAACAAGATTAATTCCGTTGTTATGCAGTTCTTAAACGGAAGTCTTGAGTATCTGGGATATGTGCCGTCTGATGCAATGGTTGAAAAGGCTGTCAGGCAGCAGAAGATACTTTCAATTTATGATCCGACCTCAAAGCTGCACGGTCATTTGAAGAAATTGCAAAAAGACTTTTGGATAATGAATCTGCTGCTTTGGATGAGAAAAGAACAATCTCACATGTTTTTTCAAATTTTTTTAACAGAAAGCAATAGTTAATTTAAGAGGAAGACATATGGAATATACAAGTTTGATTTTTCCGGGTGACAAAATTGATATCTTTGCATCCGGTTTATCCGATAACAGCACATCAGATAAGAGCAGCTTTTCTGACAAGCTAACAGACAGCATGTGGGAAATAATAACTATGCCTGTTGACAGTGGCAGAGTGGTTTTATTTCAGCTTGGCACGCAATTTGACTTTATAATATACACACAAAACAAAACTATACTAAAAAGCTCTGCTATAGTCAGACAGCGTTATCGTAAAGAAAATATGTATTTTCTTGCTATAGAGCTTATAAATAATCTAGAAAAGATACAAAGACGTCAGTTTTTCAGACTTCCATGTACTATAGACATGGATTTTTATGAAGTCAGATACGATGATAAAGCTGAGAGTGAGCTTGAGTTTTGCAAAAAGATGTATAAGAATCATGCAATCAACAGCAAAAATATGAATACTGTCAAATCGGTTATCCTTGATATAAGTGGAGGAGGCATCAGATTTTCTCTAAGCACACCTCTTGAAGAAGGTACATATTTTATGGCTCAGTTTTCTTTAGCACTTGAGGAGTGTACACAACAATTCAATATAGTTTGTAAGGTAATAAACTGTACTCAGTCTTTGGACTATGCAGACAGATATTTTGCACGTTCAAAGTTTATTTTCGACCGCATGACAGAACGGGAGAAAATAGTCAGATTTGTGTTTGAAGAAGAAAGACGCATAAGACGAAGAGAAATGGAGTAATAATATGAAATCTAACATTTTAATAGTTGATGATTCTGCACTACTGAGAAGGGTTGAGTGTGATATAATCAATTCAGACAATAAATTACAGGCAACTGATACATGTAAGGATGGACTGGAAGCACTTGAAAAGCTCCGTACACAAAAGTACGATGCTGTTATTCTTGATATAAATATGCCGAGGATGAATGGTCTTGAGGTGCTTTCACATCTGCAGAAGGAGAGCATAAAAACACCTGTTGTGGTGGTAAGCACTCTAACCATAGAGGGAGCAGATGAAGCTATCAAATCTTTAGAGCTTGGTGCCTTTGATTTCGTCACAAAACCAAACAATATCATAGAGGCAAAGGGAAACCAGTTTAAGGAAACTCTGCTCAGGGTTGTGTATGCAGCCGTTAGAATCACACCTGCTCATAGTGCTTCACGCAATCTCACAGTTGTTGAGAAGAAAGCCGGTGCTATTGTAAACAAACACAAGGCAGCAGGCAGCAATAAAATAGTAGCAATTGCATCATCTACAGGTGGTCCAAAGGCACTGCAAAGTGTAATACCGTTTCTTCCGGCTGAACTTTTGGCACCGGTTGTTTTAGTACAGCATATGCCTGCCGGCTTTACAAAGAGCATGGCTGAGCGCCTTAATGAGCTAAGTCAGGTTCAGGTGAAGGAGGCTTCAAACGGTGAGGTGCTTAAAAACGGAGTAGTGTATATAGCTCCGGGCGGTACACATATAGCTATAAAGAAATCAGGCGCTTCACATGTTATATCATTTAATGATATGCCACCTATCCGCGGACTCAAGCCTTGTGCCAATATCATGTTTGATTCACTGACATCCTCTAATTATGATGAGGTTGTATGTGTGGTACTCACAGGTATGGGGGCAGACGGCACGAATGGCATTCTTTCACTTGGCAAATCAAAGCCTATCTATGTCATTGCACAGGACGAGAAATCAAGTGTTGTGTATGGCATGCCAAGAGCCATCTATGAGGCAGGTGTGGTTGATGAAGGCGGTACACTAGCAGATGTTGCCAAAGCAATCACAAAAAATGTGGGGGTAAAATAAAATGGATGTTAGCCAGTATCTAGATATTTTTATTGATGAAAGTTCGGAGCATATTCAGACATTGTCTGACTGTATCATGACTCTTGAGCAGGAGCCGGAAAACAAAGACACTATAAATGAGATTTTCCGTGCTGCCCACTCCTTAAAGGGTATGGCAGGTACAATGGGCTTTAAGCGCATGCAGCACTTACACATGATATGGAAAATGTATTTCAGGAGGTCAGAAGCGATAAAATTAAAGTTGACAGCTCAATGATTGATGCTCTTTAAGTGCCTTGACGCTATAGACAGCTATGTTGAAAATATTAAATCCACATCTGATGAGGGTACTGATGATAATGAGGTTATAAAGGAACTCAACGATTTTATTGCAAAAGCAAACGGACAGACTGTAAGCAAACAGGCTGAGCCTCAAGAAAAGGCTGCTGAAGCTGAAACAAAGGATTCATCAGATGCATCTGACAGTGCACTTGATACAATTGAACTGACAGACAACGAAAAAATTAATTGACGAGGCAATTTCAGCAGGCCTTAAAATATACGGCATGACAGTTACCGTAGCAAGCGACTGTCTGCTCAAAGCAGCAAGAGCTTTCATTGTTTTCAAGGCAGTTGAGGAGCTGGGACAGATTCGGTTTACAGACCAAGCTCACAGGATATTGAGGATGAGAAGTTTGATTTGTCATTCAGCTTTTATGTTGCATCAGGTGAGGGTTTTGATAAATTGGAGCATGCAGCTTCCAACGTATCTGAGATTGATAAGGTTGAGGGAAAAGAAATCACCGAGTTTCACCTGGAGGGTGAAGCAGAGCAGACAGCACAGGCTTCTGAAGAGACAAAAAAGGCAGATAAGGAAGGAAGAAAAAGAGGAAAAGACTCCTGCTGCAAAGACAGAATCTTCAAAGCCAAAAACTGCAAATAACTCTCAAAAGCAGGCTGTTTCTCATAAAAAGCTACTACAAGCCGAACAGTCAGAGTAGATATCGAAAAGCTTGATATGCTTATGAATCAGGTGTCTGAGCTTATTATTGCAAAGAACTCTCTTGTAGCCATGAGCTCATCTGATGGAGAAAACAATAATAACCAGTCATTCCATGAACAGATTGAATATCTGGAAAGAATTACGACAAATCTCCATGAGTCTGTCATGAAAGTACGAATGGTTCCTATTGAAAGTGTTACACAGAAATATCCTAGAATGATAAGAGATCTGTCTCGTACTCTGAATAAGAAGATGAGTCTTGTCATAACCGGTGAAGATACCGAGCTGGACCGTACAGTTGTGGATCAGATTGGAGATCCTCTGCAGCATCTGCTTAGAAACAGTGCTGATCATGGACTTGAAAGCAATGAGGTCAGACTTGAGCGTGGAAAGCCAGAGGTAGGTACTATTTTCTTAAATGCATACCAGGAGGGCAACAATGTTGTCATAAAGGTCGGAGATGATGGAAACGGAATCGATACCGAAGCCGTAAAGAACAAGGCTATCGAGCGTGGCATAGTCACAGCTGAACAGGCTGAAAATCTATCTCAGAAGGATATCATCAACTTCCTTTTTATGCCAAGCTTTTCAATGGCAAAACAGATTACCGATATCTCCGGACGAGGAGTTGGTCTTGATGTTGTTAAATCCGGCATTGAACAGCTGGGTGGTGATGTATCGGTTTCAACCGAGCTTGGTAAGGGTACTACATTTACTGTACGTCTTCCTCTTACTCTTGCAATCATTCAGGCTCTCATGGTCGAGATCCGTGATGAAATATATGCCATCGCGCTTGGCTCTATCTCAAATATAGAGGATATTCCTGTAAAGGATATCAAATATGTACAGGCTAAGGAAGTTATTCACTTGCGTGGAAGCGTTATTCCAATCATCCGCCTCGATAAGATGCTGGACATTGAGCCAAAGGAGCAGGAGCCGGATCATCTTACTGTAGTGATTGTCCAAAAGGGAGATCAGCAGGCAGGTCTTGTGGTTGACAATCTCATTGGACAGCAGGAGATTGTAATCAAGTCTTTAGGAAAATACATAAACGGCAACAAGCTTATCAGCGGAGCGACAATACTTGGAGATGGTGATGTAGCTTTGATACTTGATGTAAATACACTTATGTAATGGAGGGGAAGTACATGCCAGAAAATGAATTTGATATACAGGAAAAAGAAACAAAGCAATATATTTCAGTCAAAATAGGCGAAGAAAAATTCGGAATTGATATTAGCTATGTTGATAATATCGTCAGAATGCAGAAGATTACAAGAGTGCCAAAGGCGCAGAAGTACTTTAAGGGTATCATAAATCTGCGTGGTGATATCGTTCCGGTAATGAGTGCCCGCATAAAAATGGGACTGGACGATGATGTATATACATCATCAACCGAATAATTATTCTAAAGCTTGAAGAAAAGGGTGAGATAGGTCTTATCGTCGATGAAGTTTGTGAAGTTGTCACACTTGTGGTTGATGAAATAGATAAGCCTAATATAGATGCTTCATCACAGGCAAGGAGCTGTTCATAAACGGTATAGGTAAAAATGGAGATGAACTGATTTCTCTGTTTGAAATAGGCTCAATAGTCTCAGATAAGGACGCTAACTGATTTGCAGCAATGTATAGTGAGGTATAAAAGCCTCACTATATAAGTTTTAACAAATAAAAGGGTGAATACTATGAGTGAATTTTCTTTAGATAATGTCAATTCGATGTATATGGATGTCCTTAAGGAAATCGGAAATATAGGTGCCGGCAATGCCACGACAGCGATTGCCGGCATGCTTGGCACTACCATGAAAATGGAAGTTCCAAGAGTTCTGTTAATGGATGCGACAAAGCTTGGAGATGCCATATGTCCGGAGGAAGAGACAATAGTGGGTATATTTCTTGAGGTTACCAACGATATCTCCGGCAGTATGATGTTTCTCATGAAGCTTCCGGCAGCACACTTTCTGGTAAACAAGCTGATGGGCAGACCACAGGACTATAACGAGCCATTTGATGAGATGGATTTATCTGCCATGAAGGAGATTGGCAACATAATAGCAGGCGCATATTTGTCAGCGCTTTCAACTATGACAAATCTTAAAATACTACCTTCCATTCCGTATATTGCTGTAGATATGGCCGCTTCCATATTAAGTGTGCCGGCAATTCAGTTTGGACAATATGGTGACAATGCACTTTTTATAGAGACAGAGTTTGGTGATGATATAATGATGAACGGATACTTTATCCTTATGCCTGATCCGGATTCATATGATAATATTTTATCGGCTTTAGGAATTAGTTTTTAGTATTTAGGAGAATCCATATGGCAAGTACTATTAAAGTATCAATGGCAGACCTTAAGGTTGCCAAAGCCCCTGATTCTCTGACCACACTTGGGCTTGGTTCATGCATAGGGCTCACCCTTTATGATCCGGCTTCAAAAATCGGTGGGCTTGTACACTATATGCTGCCTGACAGCACCAAACTTAGAAATAACACAAATATAGCCAAGTTTGGCGATACAGGAATTAGGGAACTTTATAATCAAATGATAAAAAATGGCGCGAATCCCAGACGAATGGTTGCAAAGATTGCCGGTGGAGCTAAGATGTTTGAGATGTCAGGCAATTCTACAATTGGAAATGTTGGTGATCGCAATACCGATATGGCCAGGCACGTGCTTGCAGAGCTGAAAATTCCTCTGAAGGCACAGGATACCGGTCTTAATTACGGAAGAACCGTTATACTTGACTGTGAAACCGGTGACTATATCATCAAAGCAGTCGGAAAAGAGCAAAAGGTGATTTAACATGAAGAATAATCTATTACCATCTCTTGTTATGCTTTTAGCCGGCTTAGTATGCAGTATTATATCCCTGCGGCAGGGCGTTGATCTGATGAGCTTTACAACAAGACTTTTAACTGTGCTTGTAGTATTCTATATAATCGGAGCGATACTTAAAGTAATCCTAAGCTGTGCATTTAAGGCAATGGAAGACAGGCAAAAGAAAGCTGAAGCGGCCGAAGCAAAGACTGATGATTCCGAAGTCTTTGATAATGATGATGACAATGATAAGCCAATTAGCTAGCTGCAGAATAATATACTGGTAAACAGGGGGCATAATGAAAGCTATAGAAAAGGAAAAGCTGTGGGAGGAATATCAAAAGAATCCCACTCCCAAGCTACGGGAACAGCTCATAATAGAATATGCACAGCTGGTCAGGCTTGTGGCAACATTGAACTTCGTACCGGCAAAACAGCAAATGACGCAGACCTCGCAAAGGAGCTTTCTATCTCGGAGGATGAGCTTTGCAGCTGGCAGTCGCAGCTTAAAGTAACAAATGTTGTATCTCTCGATGAATTTGATGAGTCAGGACCTGAGCCTGTCATGGATGCTGCACATAATTCACATTATGCACAGCCGGAGGAGATTGTTACACAGGAAGAGCTGAAAACAATGCTTGTTAAGTCGCTTGACAATCTGACCGAGAAGGAGCGCAGGGTTATCGAATTATATTATTATGAGGATCTTACCCTTAAAGAAATAAGCAATATCCTAGAGGTTTCAGAATCAAGAGTATCACAGCTTCACACAAAGGGACTGATTAAAATGCGTAAGGTCATGGGCCCTTATATGAATATACTTACAAACGCATAAGAGGGCAGAGGTTTATATGACAACATTAGAAATAACTCTCATCATCATAGGTGTTGTTTTCCTTATAGGAAGCTTTATGGTAAATGACAAGCTTTCACATAAGGATTTGGATAAAATAGCCGATATGAGTGCTGAGGAACTAAAAATAATAACTGAAAAAGAAGTGACTGCCGCCAAAAAGGACTTAAGCGATGCCTTGGACGAGGAAATAACACAAAAGCAGGATGAGACAAAGCGAAGTCTTGAAAAGGAAGCAAATTCCAAAATAATGGCGATAAATGAATATTCTGATACAGTGCTTGATTCGATAAACAAGGCACATAATGAAATAATGTTTTTATACAGTATGCTAAATGACAAGCATGATGAGCTTACACGGCTTTCAGGCGATATAGATAAAGCATCATCAAGACTCAGAAGCTCCTTCGAGCCGCTTTCTGCAGACTCTGCAAAGAGGGCTGAAAAACCGTCTGTAGCAGTGATCATCAGGAATGACAAAAGCCGGCTGAAAAACCGTCTGTAGCCGTGCAAAAGCCGGCAGAACCTAAGTCTGGCACAATGCAGCAGGATACAAAGCTTGACATGAAGCAGATGACAGGTATAGATATTTCAGGTATCATTAAAACACAGCCTGCTTCAGCAGCCCCTGCGTCAAAGGCAGGTGCAACAGCTACAACAGGTACAGCGGCCGCTGTATCGGTCAAGGCATCAGATGCTGCTTTTGGTACGCCAGCAGGCAGTAGCGCAAATGCTGATGTAATAAATCACACACATGAAATCCTTAAGCTTTATAAATCGGGCAAGAGCAATGTAGAGATAGCAAAGCTTTTGTCTCTTGGTACCGGCGAGGTAAAGCTTATAATAGATTTATATAAAGAGGGCAAATAAAGTGAGATTAAAATACTATTTGCGTGGACTTGGATTAGGCATTATTTTTGCGGTAATTATTATGATGATTGGTTTTCACGACAATAAGCAGTCCATGTCTGATACAGAAATAATAGAAAAAGCCAAAACGCTTGGTATGGTTGAAGCAAAGAATATTTCCGGGACAGTCGCAGACGAATATAATAGTGAAAAAACTGACCTCTGCTACAAACTCAGATGCTTCTTCCCAAAAAGCCGAAACTGAACAGGATAGTCAGATGCAGGACAGCCAAACAGCACAGGAAGATACACAGCAGGAAGCAGCGCAGCCGGCAGCGGATGCAAAGCAGGAGACTGTAGAGCCACAGGATGCTGTTACAACATACACAATTTCAGTAACAAGTCAGGATACATGTCGCACCATTGCAGAAAAGCTTAAAGCTCTCAATCTGGTGGATGATGCTGAACAATTTCGTATATATATGGGACAAAAGGGTGCTGATCATTTTATAGCAGATGGTGAGCACGTTATTCCACAGGGAGCATCGTATGATGATATAATCACCATGTGTTCATTTTGGACATCAGACCAGAAGATGGAACCCGAAAATGGCTCCGTACATCTACACCGAGCGTAACGGTATCTACATCATCGACTTACAGAAATCTGTAGGTAAGGTAGACGAGGCTTACAATGCAGTATCTGATATCGCTGCTCAGGGTGGTACAATCCTTTTCGTAGGTACAAAGAAGCAGGCTCAGGATGCAATCAAGACTGAGGCAGAGCGTTGCGGTATGTACTATGTAAACGAGAGATGGTTAGGTGGAATGCTTACAAACTTCCGCACAATCGAGAGCCGTATTGCAAGACTTAAAGCTATCGAGACAATGTCAGAGGATGGCACATTCGATGTTCTTCCTAAGAAGGAAGTTATCGCACTCAAGAAGGAGTGGGAGAAGCTCGAGAAGAACCTTGGCGGAATCAAGGATATGAAGAGAATTCCTGATGCAATATTTGTAGTAGATCCTAAGAAGGAGCGTATCTGTATCAAAGAGGCTCAGGCACTTGGAATCACTCTTATAGGTATTGCTGATACAAACTGCGATCCTGACGAGTTAGATTATGTTATCCCAGGAAACGATGATGCTATCAGAGCTGTCAAATTAATCGTATCTAAGATGGCAGACGCTGTTATCGAGGCAAAGCAGGGAGCTGAGGAAGAGGTTACTGCTGAGGAAGCTTCTGACGAGACAGTTGAGGAATAAAACACATTAATATCGGAGGATAATCAAATGGCTATTACAGCAGGTATGGTAAAAGAACTGCGTGAAATGACAGGCGCAGGTATGATGGACTGCAAAAAGGCTTTAACTGAGACAAACGGTGATATGGATGCCGCTGTTGAGGTATTAAGAAAAAGCGGTGCAGCCAAGATGGAAAAGAAGCAGAGCAGAATTGCCGCTGAGGGAATCGCACGTGTTGCTGTAAACGGAAACGTTGCAGTTGTAGCAGAGGTTAACTCTGAGACAGATTTCGTTGCAAAGAACGAGACATTCCAGGAGTTTGTTCAGACTGTAGCAGATACAGCACTTGCTTCTGGCTTAAATGGTGGTGCAAATGGAGAGGATATCGACGCTCTTCTTGCTACAAACGGACTTAGCGAGCTTCTTGTAGAGAAGACAGCTACAATCGGAGAGAAGTTATCTGTTCGTAGATTTGCAAAGGTTACAGGTGATGTTGTTACTTCTTATATCCATGGTGGTGGAAGAATCGGTGTTATCATTGCAGCAAATGGTGCAACAGACGATGCAGCTAAAGAAGCAATCACAAATATTGCTATGCAGGTTGCAGCTATGAACCCACAGTACATCAGCAGAAACGATATCTCTGATGAAGAGCTTGCAAAGCTTAGAGAGATCACTGTTGACAGTGCATTAAATGATGCTACAACACTTCCAAAGCCTATTCTTAATAAGTTAATTGACAAGGCTATTAACGAGAAGCTTTGGAGCGATGATGATATCAACAACTTCAACGAGCACAAGAACAACATGAACTATGTATGGAACTTCTTATCAGATGCTGCTAAGGCAAAGCTTGGTGAGCTTGCAATGGCAGACAAGGAGTCTATCATGGCTGAGAAGATGTTCAATGGTTTAGTTGAGGGTCGTGTATCTAAGCAGATTTACCTTGCCAAAGCAATTGACGGAGTATATGACAGTGATCCAAAGACCAATCCTGCTGCAAAGAAGTATGATGAGCTTTCAATCGAAGAGGTTGTTGAGAAGAAGCTCGCAGTAGTTGACCTCACAGCGTCTATCATGTGCCTTGAGAACAAGATGCCTATGTATGTGCATTTGAGAAATATAATAAGACGGAAAGAAGATTCGGCGGAGTTAAGGAGGAGTAGATTATGCGTACAAGAATTATGAGCGGAGCTGTGCTCATAGTCATACTTTTCACATGCCTGTATTTCGGAGGCTGGGTTACATTCGGGTTCAGTCTGTTTATTTCACTTGTTGGAATGTATGAGCTTATTAAAGTTAAGAAGCTTGAGAAGACAGGACTGGCAGTTGTAGGATATATAGCGGCAATTACTTATTATTTTATTCTTTTGCTTAATGATCCGGCATATATTTTACTGCTTCTTGTAGCTTCATGCATACTTATGATGTCAGTATATGTATTTACATTTCCAAAATATAAGACAGAAGATGTTATGTGGGTATTCTTCAGTATAGTGTATGTTGCTGTAACACTTTCTTATATCTATCAGGTAAGAATGCTGCAGGACGGAATATATATCGTATGGCTTATATTCGTGTCTTCATGGGGCAATGATACATGTGCATATTTCACAGGTGTATTTCTTGGAAAGCATAAGATGACTCCAAAGCTTTCACCTAAAGAAGACTTACGAGGGCGCAATAGGTGGAGTTGTCGGTGCGACACTTCTTGGCTTTGGATATGGATTTGCCATAAGCTCTAAGATGTCAGATGTACTTGTACATCCTGTATATACAGTTGCAATAGCCAGCTTCATAGGTGCATTCCTGTCTATATTCGGAGACGGCTGCATCTGCTATTAAGAGAAATCATGATGTGAAAGACTATGGAAAGTTAATACCGGGACATGGTGGAATTATGGACAGATTCGACAGTGCAATATTCACGGCACCTGTTGTTTACTGGGCAATAGAGGTTATTAACAAAGTCTTTGGAGGTTGATAATGAAGAACGTTTCGATACTTGGTTCAACTGGTTCAATTGGAACACAGACATTAGATGTTATTAGAAGAAATGCTGATATTAACGTAGTTGCACTTGCAGCGGGCACAAAGGGTTGCTGACCAAAGCATCCTAACTGGTCAATGGGTCAAAAATCATGATTCATCAACCATGGTCAATAAGGGGCTTGAGGTGATTGAAGCAAAATGGCTTTTTGATGTCGATTTGTCGCAGATTCAGGTTGTAGTGCATCCTCAGAGTGTCATTCACTCGGCTGTTGAGTATGCGGATGGAGCAGTTATAGCACAGCTTGGTACTCCTGATATGCGTATACCTATACAGTATGCACTGTATTATCCAAGCAGACCTGCGCTTTCCGGTGACAGGCTTGATCTCTTTAAGCTTAAGGATCTGACCTTTGAGGCACCGGATCTTGATACCTTTAAAGGGCTTGCTCTCGCCATGAAGGCTGCAAGGGCAGGAGGCAATATTCCTACGGCCTTCAATGCTGCAAACGAGAGAGCGGTGGCACTGTTTTTGAATAAAAAGATTAAATATCTGGAAATAATCGATATAATCGAGGCATGTATGGAAAATGCAGCATTTATTGAAAATCCTTCAGTGGATGAGATACTTGATACAGAGCAGTGCGCATATGACTATATCAGTAAAAGGTGGTAATTTTGAACATTATTAGTATTATTATTGCAATCATATTATTCAGCATCATAGTAATTTTTCACGAGCTCGGACATTTCTGGCTTGCTAAAGCAAATGGCATAAAGGTCAATGAATTTTGTCTTGGACTTGGACCGACTCTTTTTGGAGTGCAGCGTGGAGAGACCAAATACTCCATAAAGCTGCTTCCGTTTGGCGGAGCCTGTATCATGGAGGGTGAGGATGAAAGCTCAGGTGATGACAGGGCGTTCAACAACAAATCAGTGTGGGCGCGCATAAGCGTTGTTTTCGCAGGGCCGTTTTTTAATTTTATCATGGCATTTATTTTTGCTCTCATTATCATCTGCTCTGTAGGCTATGACAGTCCGAAGCTTGCAGGTGTTATTGAGGGTTATGCGGCTGAGGAGGCCGGTATCAAGGCCGGTGATGAGATTGTAAAGCTGAACAATACGAATATACACTTTTACCGCGAGATAAGCCTCTACTCGATGCTTCACGAAGGTGAAACAGTTGATGTGACTTACCTTAGGGATGGCAAAAAGCATACCACCACATTGAAGCCTAAATATGACGAGACAACAAAGAGGTATCTGTATGGCTTTAACGTGTCGGGAGAGCGTACAAAGCCCGGCTTTGGAAAGGCGCTGCTTTATAGCTGCTACGAGGTGAAATGCAGACTTGTATTTTTGATAGTTGAAGCCATAAGAAGAAAGAGAGTAGACCCTGAGAAGGAGGGCTATGTGCATCTCGTTGGCATAGTGCTTTTACTTCTTCTGATGGTTGTTGTCATGTTCAATGATATCAAAAAGCTAATAGTCTGATTTTATAACAGATTGGAGATATACACATGGAGACAAAAATAGTAAAAATCGGAAATAAAGTAATCGGTGGAGGTAATCCGATTCTCATACAGTCAATGACAAATACAAAGACTGAGAATGTGGCTGACACAGTTGCACAGATAAACGCACTGACAGACTTAGGCTGTGATATAATCCGGTGTGCTGTGCCTACGATGGAGGCTGCAAAGGCACTTAAGGATATTAAGAAACAAATCAGCATACCGCTTGTTGCTGATGTACACTTTGATTACAAACTTGCAATAGCTGCGATTGAAAACGGAGCCGACAAAATCCGAATCAATCCCGGCAACATAGGAAGCGCTGAAAGGGTAAAGGCTGTCGTGGATGTAGCAAAGGAGAGAAATATTCCTATCCGCGTCGGTGTAAACAGTGGCTCTCTTGAAAAAGACCTGGTAGAGAAATATCATGGTGTGACAGCAGAGGGACTTGTGGAGAGTGCTCTGGACAAGGTAAAGCTCATAGAGGATATGGGGTATGACAATCTTGTCATAAGCATCAAATCATCAGATGTCATGATGTGTGTTAAAGCACATGAGCTTATTTCAGATAAAACCAATCATCCGCTCCATGTGGGTATCACAGAGGCAGGTACAATAATAAGCGGCAATATAAAGTCTGCTATCGGACTTGGACTGATACTAAACCAGGGCATCGGTGATACAATACGTGTATCTCTCACTGGAAGCCCTCTCGAGGAAATAAAGTCTGCCAAGCTCATTTTAAGAACTCTGGGTCTTAGAAAGGGTGGCATAGAGGTTAGATATTTCCGTAAAGAACATGGAGTGCGGATTATAGACTTAGAGTATGTTTTGTCAGTACAGTATACCGAAGACTCTTTTTGATGTCTATTTTGACAGTATTCTTGACAGAAATAAACAGTCACTGGTGTGCTTTTTGAATATAATCTTTGCGAATTCCCAAAGTGGGAGTTTGCCGACGATACACATGTGTATTCACGATTGAGGACAGTTTCGCAAAGTATGCTGATACACTGACGGATTATTTCTTGAAAGGTGTTCTGAACAGATTGGGATGGTTTTATCGATAGATGTTGCAGTATCAAATGCCAAAATCAGCAAATACCGTCAAAATGCTGACAAGCAGATTGAGCAGGAGGTGCAAAATATTGTCGCCCGCACTAAATTTGCCATGGCAAAAGATGAGTGATGAAGATGATGGCGGTGGCTGTCGATAATGCAATGTTTGCAGGGATGAAAATATATCTGATACAAAAAAACAGAAGGCAGCAAAGAAAGCCTGAGATAAGAAGAAGCAGAAGGAAGACAGGCACTTTGAGAAGAAGCGAAAAGAAGTTCGAGAAAAAGTTCGAGCGCAAGGGAGATTTCAGACGCAAATATGACAATGACCCTGATATCGTAACGGAAGATGTTTTATGATGGAAGAGATTTTGGGTGATGAAAAGATTGAACGGTCCAATCGGAGAGGTTATTATAAAGGGTATGGTCCGTAATGTTGAATCCGCGAAATCAGAAACGAAAAGACCATCATTATGTTTGCGGTTACTGATTTCACAGACACCATCATGTGAAGGTATTTGCAAAAAATGAGCAGGTAGCAGATTTCAGGTGTTATCAAGAAGGGAAATTTCTTAAAGAAAGGGAGTTGCTGACATTTGATAAATATGACAGTGATTTGTCAATAAGCCAATAGTCGGACTTAAAAAAATACCTGACTTTACCTCAAAGAGGTGAGGATACTGCTGCTGAAAAACGTGTTGAGCTTCACTGTCACACCAAGATGAGTGACATGGATGGCGTGTCTTATGTATCTGATATTATCAAACAGGCAATCAGATGGGGACATAAGGCAATTGCAATTACTGACCACGGTGTTGTGCAGGCATTTACAGATGCATTCCATACGATGAGCGACCTCAAAGGCTCTTTGCCAAGAAGGGTCTTGATTTTAAGATAATATACGGGTGGAGGCTTATCTTGTTGATGATACCAAGCAGATAGTAAGAATGCAGCCGGACAGTCGCTAACGATACAATATGTTGTGTTCGATATAGAGACAACAGGCTTTTTCTGCGGAAGTTGACATAAAATTATAGAAATAGGTGCAGTCAAGGTAATCAATGGTGAGATAGTAGACAGATATTCTACATTTGTAAATCCTAAGATTCCGATTCCTTTCAGAATAGAGACACCTCGACATTAAGGGATGACATGGTTATGAATCGCCAACAGTGGATGTTCTGCCAAGTTTCTGGAATTCTGCAAGGATGCATTATGGTTGCCCACAATGCGGAATTTGATATGAGCTTCATAAAGCGAAAAGGCAGAGAAGATTGGCATAAATGTGGATACTACTATTATGGACACAGTGCTTCTTGCACAGTTTCTTATGCCAAATCTAAACAGATTTAAGCTGGATACAGCTTACAAGGCATCTTAATGTTCGCTTGACCATCATCATAGGCGGTGGATGATGCTGCATGCGACTGCAGACATATTTGTCAAGATGATAGAAAATGCTAAAGGACAGGGATATTCCTTAGACGTTGGCAAAATCATCTGTTGAGATGAGGAAGGAAGATGGATGAGAACATACCATGCCATCATTCACTTGCAACCTTCTAATGAGATGGGAAGGATTAATCTGTACAGACTTGTTTCTGCATCACATTTCAAGTATTTTAACAGAGACCCTAAATACCGAAAATCTTGTTTAACAAGTACGGGATGGTCTTTTATAGGCTCAGCGTGTGAGGCAGGTGAGCTTTTCAGAGTCTTTTAAATGGTCGTTCAGAAGCAGAGATAGCGCAATAGTTAATTTCTATGACTATCTTGAGATACAGCCAATTGGTAATAACAGGTTCATGATTGAGAAGAGGATTGTTATTGTCCAAATGAGGAGGATTTCGCATGAACCGCAGAATAGTAGAACTTGGTGATAAATTCGGCAAGCCTGGTTGTGGCAACCTGTGATGTGCATTTCTTAAATCCAGAGGATGAAGTGTACCGTAGAATTATCATGGCAGGAAAAGGCTTTGATGATGCGGATAATCAGGCACCGCTGTATCTTCATACTACTGAAGAAATGCTTCATGAATGTGATTATCTAGGAAGCGACAAGGCATACGAGGTTGTTGTAACCAACACTAATAAGATTATGGATATGTGTGAGGGATTGAGCCTGTAAGACCGGATAAATGTCCTCCGTTATTGAGAACTCTGACCAGATGCTTCGTAAATCTGTGAAAATAGAGCAAATGAGGATATATGGTGATCCGCTGCCGCAGATAGTAACTGAGCGATTAGACGAGAGTTGAACTCAATTATCTCTAACGGATATTCCGTTATGTACATAATTGCACAGAAGCTTGTATGGAAATCTAATGATGACGGTTATCTGGTTGGTTCAAGAGGTTCGGTTGGTTCTTCATTTGCAGCAACAATGGCGGGTATTACCGAGGTTAATCCGTTAAGCCCGCATTATCTGTGTCCAAAATGCTACTATAATGATTTTATTCAGATGAAGTCAAAGCATTTGCCGGAGGCGCAGGCTGCGATATGCCTGATAAGATATGCCCAAAATGCGGCGAAGCTTTAATAAGATGGGATTTGATATTCCGTTCGAGACTTTCCTTGGTTTCAAGGGAAACAAAGAGCCTGATATTGATCTTAACTTCTCCAATGAATACCAGAGTAAGGCTCATGCCTACACAGAGGTTATCTTTGGAAAAGGTCAGACCTTCAAAGCCGGAACTATCGGTACTGTCGCAGAAAAGACTGCGTATGGTTTCGTTATGAATATTTTGAAGAGAAGTCAGCAAAGAATCACTTGAGGGCAAGCCCCTATTGTTAAGATAGAAAATGTGGGATAGAACGAATAGCAGAAGGCTGTATTGATATTAGAAGAACTACAGGACAGCATCCTGGAGGAATTGTTGTACTTGCCAATTGGTGAAGAGATCTATTCCTTTACACCGGTACAGCACCCGGCAAACGATATGACTACATCCACAGTTACCACACACTTTGATTACCATTCCATTGACCACAACCTGTTAAAGCTTGATATCTTAGGACATCTTGATCCTACAATGATACGAATGTTACAGGATTTAACAGGGAATTGACCCTCTTGAGATTCCACTAGATTCTAAAGAGGTTATGTCACTGTTCCAGAACACTTCTGCGCTAGGAATCAAGCCTGAGGATATCGATGGATGTCCAAAGTTAGGAGCACTTGGAATACCAGAATTTGGTACTGATTTTGCGATGCAGATGCTTATGGATACAAAGCCGCAGTATTTTCAGACCTTGTACGTATCGCCAGGACTTGCGCATGGTACTGATGTATGGCTTGGCAATGCACAGACTCTTATTAAAGAAGGAAAAGCTACTATTTCAACAGCTATATGTACACGAGACGATATTATGATATATCTTATCCAGAAGGGACTTGATTCAGAGGAATCATTTAAGATAATGGAAATGGTCCGAAAGGGTAAGGTCGCATCCGGCAAATGTAAAGAATGGCCGGAGTGGAAGCAGGATATGATTGACCATGGTGTACCGGACTGGTATATATGGTCATGCGAGCGAATCAAGTACATGTTCCCTAAGGAAGCAGAAGGTACAATCTCTAATACAGAAGAAGATGAACTTGGTGTAATGCGTATTGTTCAGGAAATGCATGCAAGAGGCTATGAATTCACACCTATAGACATATATAAGGCAAAGGCAAGAACATTCCAGATAATTGATGGAAAGATTATGCCATCATTCAAGGTTATATCAAAGGTAGGTGAAGTCGCCGGAGAGTCAATAGAGATAGCCGCCAGAGATGGCGAATTCTTATCAAAGGATGACTTACGCCAGCGAGCCAAGATAGGACAGTCAGCGATTGATAAGCTTTCAGAGCTTGGAATACTTGGAGATATGACAGACAGCAACCAGTTGTCACTGTTTGACCTGTAATGGGGAATTGAGGTGAGGATGGGGGCTGAGGTGGTTAAGAGGATGTGCGGTGATGTTTTGCGGGGCATTACTGGGTGTGTTATGGGGGAACACCTACTAAAAGCTATCGGATAGCAGAATTAGTGGGTGTTTTTCTTATAATATTGAATAGAAAGACAACCTTGAAATTTCTTTGAGAATTTTTGAAATGATTCATTAATGAATAAGCTGTATTGGATTGCGACTAAAAATGCATACAGGAATATAACAGTAGGTCTTTGCTTTCTGATTACAATGTAAATGTGTAGAAAGTCAGCAAACAGTCCCTTAGAAGTCAATGATTGAAAAAATTGAACTTTTTTGAAACTTTTTGAAAAAGTTGTTGACAATGTGTGTGCCTGCAAGTCGCCGCTTTGACTTAAAACACGGATAAAGGCTTGAAATTTTTTGAGAATTTTGAAATGATTCATTAATGAATCTTGCGAGTCCCGATACACGAACCTAAACAGTAAGTTTTGGTAAAACTATTTAAGCTAGTTAGTTTATAACTGACGAGGCAAACTTTTTATGAGAGTTTGATCAGTAAGTTTTGGCTCAGGATGAACGCTGGCGGCGTGCTTAACACAGGATGAACGCTGGCGGCAAGTCGAACGAAGCATTTAGAACAGATTACTTCGGTTTGAAGTTCTTTATGACTGAGTGGCGGACGGGTGAGTAACGCGTGGGTAACCTGCCTTGTACTGGGGGATAGCAGCTGGAAACGGCTGGTAATACCGCATAAGCGCACAATGTTGCATGACATGGTGTGAAAAACTCCGGTGGTATAAGATGGACCCGCGTCTGATTAGCTAGTTGGTGAGATAACAGCCCACCAAGGCGACGATCAGTAGCCGATCTGAGAGGGTGACCGGCCACATTGGGACTGAGACACGGCCCAGACTCCTACGGGAGGCAGCAGTGGGGAATATTGCACAATGGAGGAAACTCTGATGCAGCGACGCCGCGTGAGTGAAGAAGTAATTCGTTATGTAAAGCTCTATCAGCAAGGAAGATAGTGACGGTACCTGACTAAGAAGCTCCGGCTAAATACGTGCCAGCAGCCGCGGTAATACGTATGGAGCAAGCGTTATCCGGATTTACTGGGTGTAAAGGGAGTGTAGGTGGCCATGCAAGTCAGAAGTGAAAGCCCGGGGCTCAACCCCGGGACTGCTTTTGAAACTGTAAGGCTAGATTGCCGGAGAGGTAAGCGGAATTCCTAGTGTAGCGGTGAAATGCGTAGATATTAGGAGGAACACCAGTGGCGAAGGCGGCTTACTGGACGGTGAATGACGCTGAGGCTCGAAAGCGTGGGGAGCAAACAGGATTAGATACCCTGGTAGTCCACGCTGTAAACGATGAATACTAGGTGTTGGGGTCCAAAAGGACTTCGGTGCCGCAGCAAACGCAATAAGTATTCCACCTGGGGAGTACGTTCGCAAGAATGAAACTCAAAGGAATTGACGGGGACCCGCACAAGCGGTGGAGCATGTGGTTTAATTCGAAGCAACGCGAAGAACCTTACCAAGTCTTGACATCCCACTGATCGGACAGTAATGTGTCTTTTCCTTCGGGACAGTGAAGACAGGTGGTGCATGGTTGTCGTCAGCTCGTGTCGTGAGATGTTGGGTTAAGTCCCGCAACGAGCGCAACCCCTATCCTTAGTAGCCAGCAGTAAGATGGGCACTCTAGGGAGACTGCCAGGGGATAACCTGGAGGAAGGTGGGGATGACGTCAAATCATCATGCCCCTTATGACTTGGGCTACACACGTGCTACAATGGCGTAAACAAAGTGAAGCGAAGTCGTGAGGCCAAGCAAATCACAAAAAATAACGTCTCAGTTCGGATTGTAGGCTGAAACTCGCCTACATGAAGCTGGAGTTACGAGTAATCGCAGATCAGAATGCTGCGGTGAATACGTTCCCGGGTCTTGTACACACCGCCCGTCACACCATGGGAGTCGAAAATGCCCGAAGTCGGTGACCTAACGAAAGAAGGAGCCGCCGAAGGCAGGTTTGATAACTGGGGTGAAGTCGTAACAAGGTAGCCGTATCGGAAGGTGCGGCTGGATCACCTCCTTTCTAAGGAAGAAAAAGTAAAGGTTGTCTTTCTATTGAGTCATCAAGGATGACTGCTGTGACAGAGTCACAGACATGAAGCTTCTGGTGGCGATACGCTTAGGGGGAAACACCCGTACACATCCCGAACACGATGGTTAAGCCTTAAGCGGCCGAAGATACTATGCTTGAGACGGTATGGAAAAATAGGTGGCTGCCAGATTACAGAAGGGGTCATAGCTCAGCTGGTTAGAGCGCACGCCTGATAAGCGTGAGGTCGGAGGTTCGAGTCCTCTTGACCCCACTTAACTGGAAACAGTTAAATAGATGTAACATACATCAAGAAGAAAACTTAAGACCTATAAAACATTTTGATTCTTTGAAAGAAGAAGCTTAATGGGGGTATAGCTCAGTTGGGAGAGCACCTGCCTTGCAAGCAGGGGGTCAAGGGTTCGAATCCCTTTATCTCCACTGTGGTGAATTACAATAAAGTCGCTCATAACATTGTTCTTTGAAAACTGCATATTAAAATATCTTATAAAACATTGTTTTAAATAATGTTTAGACATCCGAGGTGCGACATATACTTAAAGTAAATGTCAAACCAAGAAACAAACCAAGGTTGAGAAATCAACCAAAACCGAATGGTGTAACGCTATACATCATTTAAAGGTTAAGCTATAAAGAGCATAGGGTGGATGCCTAGGCACTGAGAGCCGATGAAAGACGTGATAAGCTGCGATAAGCTGCGGTAAGGAGCAAATATCCATTGACCCGCAGATTTCTGAATGGGGAAACCTACGCAAGAAGACCTTGCGTACTCATACATGAATACATAGTGTATGAGAGGGAACCCGGGGAACTGAAACATCTAAGTACCCGGAGGAAGAGAAAGAAACATCGATTTCCTGAGTAGCGGCGAGCGAAAGGGAAAGAGCCCAAACCAGAGGATTTATCCTTTGGGGTTAGGACTGCATAATTGATCTGCAATTGATAGGAGAACGGTCTGGGAAGTCCGGCGAGAAAGCGTGAAAGCCGCGTATCCGAAATCGAAAGCAGCAAGGCAGGATCCAGAGTACCACGAGACACGAGAAACCTTGTGGGAATGAGCGGAGACCACTCCGTAAGGCTAAATACTACTCAGTGACCGATAGCGCATAGTACTGTGAAGGAAAGGTGAAAAGGACCCCGGGAGGGGAGTGAAAGAGAACCTGAAACCCTGTGTTTACAAGCTGTCGAAGCACGAAAGTGCGACGGCGTACTTTTGTAGAACGGTCCGGCGAGTTATGATGAGTGGTAAGGTTAAGGACTTAAGGTCCGGAGCCGAAGCGAAAGCGAGTGTTAAAAGCACGACAGAATCGCTTATCATAGACCCGAAACCGGGTGATCTATCCATGTCCAGGTTGAAGCTGCCGTAAGAGGTAGTGGAGGACCGAACACACATCCGTTGAAAAGGGTGGTGATGAGGTGTGGATAGGGGAGAAATTCCAATCGAACCCGGAGATAGCTGGTTCTCCTCGAAATAGCTTTAGGGCTAGCCTCTGGTTAGTCTGCCGCAGGTAGAGCACTGAATTTCCTAGGGGCGTCAAAGCCTACCGAAGAATATCAAACTGCGAATGGCGGACAGATGATGCCAGGGAGTCAGACTGCACGAGATAAGTTGGGTGGTCAAAAGGGAAAGAGCCCAGACCCGCAGCTAAGGTCCCAAAGTGTGTGTTAAGTGGAAAAGGATGTGGGATTTCGAAGACAACTAGGATGTTGGCTCAGAAGCAGCCACACATTAAAAGAGTGCGTAATAGCTCACTAGTCGAGAGGTCCTGCGCCGAAAATGTCCGGGGCTAAAACACAACACCGAAGCTTAGGAATTCTTTTGAATTGGTAGAGGAGCATTGAAGACGGAATGAAGCCATACCGGAAGGAGTGGTGGACTGTCTTGAAGAGAGAATGCCGGAATGAGTAGCGAGAGAGAAGTGGGAATCTTCTCGGCCGAATATCTAAGGTTTTCAGGGTAAAGCTGATCTGCCCTGGGTAAGTCGGGGCCTAAGGCAAGGTCGAAAGACGTAGTCGATGGATAACAGGTTGAAATTCCTGTACTGCATCAAATCAGAAATGTGGGGACACATGAGGGAAGCATGAGCCGGAAAAGGAAAGTCCGGTACAAGCGCAGCAGAGGACAGATAGGCAAAACCGTCTGTCAACTCGAGGGCGTGATGTGGAGCGAACCAAAGTAGCGAAGCATGTGGAGCTTGTGTCGAGAAAAGCCGCTATAGTGTTTGATGGATGGAGCCGCAGAGAACTGGCCCAAGCAACTGTTTAGCAAAAACACAGGTCTATGCAAAACCGAAAGGTGAGGTATATGGGCTGACGCCTGCCCGGTGCTGGAAGGTTAAGAGGAGATGTTAGCCGCAAGGTGAAGCATTGA
>VOFH01001266.1_pt1 | contig 89044 bp, 74 predicted proteins | sample 5384091 | NCBI WGS metagenome assembly VOFH01 (sample SAMN12384727, study PRJNA508395) | human gut metagenome | isolation source: healthy gut G | host: Homo sapiens
TGAATCAAGCCGTCTACACCTTCTTCGATTTCCACGAATACACCGAAGTTAGTGAAGTTACGAACTTTTGCAGTGTGCTTGGAACCTACAGGATACTTTTCTTCGATAGTTTCCCATGGATCTTGTTTCAACTGTTTGATACCCAAAGACATCTTACGTTCGTCACGGTCAAGAGTCAGGATAACAGCTTCTACTTCGTCACCTACCTTCATGAAGTCCTGAGCAGAACGCAAGTGCTGTGACCAAGACATTTCAGATACGTGAATCAAACCTTCTACGCCCGGAGCGATTTCGATGAATGCACCGTAGTCAGCCATAACGACTACTTTACCTTTCACCTTGTCACCTACCTGCAAGTTAGCATCCAAAGCATCCCATGGGTGCGGAGTCAGTTGTTTCAAACCAAGAGCGATACGTTTCTTTTCGTCATCGAAGTCAAGGATAACAACGTTCAACTTCTGGTCGAGTTCTACAACTTCTTTCGGATCGCTTACACGGCCCCAAGACAGGTCAGTGATGTGAATCAAACCGTCTACGCCGCCAAGGTCGATGAATACACCGTATGATGTGATATTTTTAACAGTACCTTCCAGTACTTGTCCTTTTTCAAGTTTACCGATGATTTCTTTCTTCTGCTGTTCAAGTTCAGCTTCGATAAGAGCTTTGTGAGAAACAACAACGTTTTTGAATTCCTGGTTGATTTTAACCACTTTGAATTCCATTGTCTTACCTACAAATACATCGTAGTCGCGGATAGGTTTCACATCAATTTGAGAACCCGGCAAGAATGCTTCGATACCGAATACGTCCACAATCATACCACCCTTAGTGCGGCATTTGATGTAACCCTTAATAATTTCTTCATTTTCAAGAGCAGCGTTTACGCGGTCCCAAGAACGAGTAGCACGTGCTTTTTTGTGTGACAGAATTAACTGTCCTTTTTTGTCTTCCTGATTTTCAATGTATACTTCTACAGTATCACCTATTTTCAAATCTGGATTGTAACGGAATTCATTTAAAGGAATGATACCGTCTGATTTGTAGCCGATATTGACAACTACTTCGCGTTTGTTCATTGCAATAACAGTACCGTCTACAACCTCGCGGTCGTTTACTTTGTTCAGTGTACCGTCATAAGCTTTTTCAAGATCTTCGTGGCTCATGCTGGTTACAGCTTCGCCGTTTTCGATAACTCCACTTAACCCACAGAGAGCGTGTAACTTATAACCAAAATAATACGTGTTCTGCGAAGCACAGAAGCCGAAGTCGGGAGCTTGCGAGAAATTGCCGGTACGTCCCATCTTGCAACGTTTTCCTCTTGCAACCCTACAGACCTCTATCGGCTTGGAGTCAACAAAGAATTGTTCCTCTCCGCCATCCATTTCCATGGCAATCCGCTTGCGCAGTTCCTCACACAGGCCTGCCGTTTTCTTCCTGCGGTCATTGAACTGTCTCCTTGATATGAGATTGGGAATGCGGTCCTTGTATTCTTGCAATTTATAGTCGAACAACCACTTCTCACTATCAATGCTCTCGGTCTCTGCCGTCAGGGATAGCGCCACCACTTCCAAATCCGAAAACTTGGGAACAGGACCACGACGTGGAACATTACCAGATTCATTGACGAGATTTTCAGAGAATTGCTTGCATATCTCGAGTATTTTGACGAATTTTGTATAAAGGTTGTACATACGATGGTTTGAACTTATGTTTTGAACACCACTAAGTTACTAAAAATCAGCGACATGTACAACTTTTTTACTCATATTTATCAACTTAAATTAATTCCGCCAACGGGTATAAAAGAAGGAATCTACTCAACCAGATTCCTTCTTTTTTTGTTATATTTACCTGTTGGCGGAATTAATTTAGTGCATACTTAATTCTGCCAATGGGCTTGTCGTTAATGAAGTTTACGTATTGCAGAATGGTAAGTGCACTAATTTTGCCAATGATTCTGGCAAACAAACCATTCGTTATTTTCGCGTAGTTTCTGATGACCAAGAACTGGTCTGTAAGTTGTGAGAATATTGTCTCAATCCTCTTTCTTGCCTTTGCAAACGGAATGAATGTCGGTTTCCAGTCCTTTTGGTTGAGCCCATACGGACACTCCAGTCTTATGTGTGCGGTTTCGAACAAGTCAAGCTGTACGTCAGCTCCAATATACCCTTTGTCACCATAGATGCTACAGTCGTGATAAGTATGTCTTACATCCTTCATATAATGGAGGTCAGCCACACTTGCCTTTGACAGATCATAGGAATGGATAACTCCACTTAACCCACAGAGAGCATGTAACTTAGAACCAAAATAAAAAAAGTGTTCTGCGAAGCACAGAAGCCGAAGTCGGGAGCTTGCGAGAAATTGCCGGTACGTCCCATCTTGCAACGTTTTCCTCTTGCAACCCTACAGACCTCTATCGGCTTGGAGTCAACAAAGAATTGTTCCTCTCCGCCATCCATTTCCATGGCAATCCGCTTGCGCAGTTCCTCACACAGGCCTGCCGTTTTCTTCCTGCGGTCATTGAACTGTCTCCTTGATATGAGATTAGGAATGTTGTCCTTGTATTCTTGCAATTTATAGTCGAACAACCACTTCTCACTATCAATGCTCTCGGTCTCTGCCGTCAGGGATAGCGCCACCACTTCCAAATCCGAAAACTTGGGAACAGGACCACGACGTGGAACATTACCAGATTCATTGACGAGATTTTCAGAGAATTGCTTGCATATCTCGAGTATTTTGACGAATTTTGTATAAAGGTTGTACATACGATGGTTTGAACTTAATGTTTTGAACACCACTAAGTTACTAAAAATCAGCGACATGTACAACTTTTTACTCATATTTATCAACTTAAATTAATTCCGCCAACGGGTTATTTTTTGTAATATTGCAAGTCTTAATTTATATAGCTCTAGCCATGGACGAGAGATTGGACAAAGTCAAGGTGCAATGCGACTATTTGCCGCTTATTAATTTTGCGATGCAGCAGAACGGCGCATCTATTATTCATCAGATTTCAATTGAGAACACGACACATGCTCCACTGAAAGATGTACAAGTGCAAATCACCACCGAACCGGCCTTTGGTAATTCTGTTCCAACAGTTATAGAAGCAATTCCGGCTAACGACCGGGTCTGTCTGCAAACTTTCAATCTCACCTTGTCCACCAATTATTTCACCCAACTGACCGAAAGATTATCAGGCAGCCTGAAAGTAGAAATCACGTCAGAAAAGCAGTGGACAGGAAATCCGTCACTGGACGAATACCAGAGCCGTAACCCGGACAGGGTAAGAAAGCAAATGGCCGCCGTCTATACTGCTATCACCGAGCAGCAGATTATTTACAGCACTATCCCGGCTAGCTTTGAGGAGTACGGGCAACGCATCCGGCTCACCGATTCCGTCCTGGCTCAGAAGCTGGGGACTTGCCTGGATATGGCGTTGCTTTACGCCTCCTGCCTGGAAGCTATCGGACTGAATGCTCTCCTCATCATCGCCCGGGGACACGCCTTTGCAGGTGCTTGGCTGGTGCCCGAAACTTTTCCGGACGCTACAATTGATGATGTTTCGCTATTAACCAAAAGGACTGCCGAGGGGATTTATGACATCACGCTGGTTGAAACGACCTGCATGAACATGGGACAGCATTCCGACTTCGATGACGCAGTGAAAAGCGCAAACGGCAAACTAACCGATTCAAGCAAGTTCATCCTTGCGATAGATGTCAAGCGGGCAAGGCATTCGGGAATCCGTCCCGTACCGCAACGGGTACTGAACGGACAGATCTGGGAAATAGAAGAAGATACCGCTTTATATAATAAAGATACGGCTTATGCCACCCCGCAAAGTATCAATCCATACGATTTATCCGGCAACGAAACGCAGACGGTCATAACCAAACAACTATTGTGGGAACGACGGCTATTAGACCTAAGCCTGCGCAACAACCTGCTGAATATCCGGATTACCAAAAACACGCTTCAACTAATTCCCGCCAATCTCTCCTGCCTGGAAGACGCTTTAGCAGACGGGGAAGAGTTCCGCATCCTGCACCGTCCTTCCGACTGGGAGAATCCGGGCATGGAGTTCGGGATCTATTCTTCAATACCGGCTTCCGACCCGATTACTGATTTTGTAAATTCGGAGCTTTCCCAGAAAAGATTACGTTTTTATCTGCCGGAAAATGATTTGAGCAAAGCGCTTACCCACTTGTACCGTTCTTCCCGTACTTCTATTGAAGAAAACGGGGCGAATACGCTTTATCTCGCTCTCGGACTGCTAAAATGGTACGAGTCACCTTCCAGCGAACGTCCCCGCTATGCTCCTATCCTGCTGTTACCGGTAGAAATCATCCGTAAGTCAGCGGCCAAAGGATACGTCATCCGTTCACGTGAGGAGGAAACGATGATGAATATCACCTTGTTGGAAATGCTCCGCCAAAACTTCGGGATCTCCGTCCCCGGACTGGACCCGTTGCCGACTGATGAAAGCGGTGTAAACGTCAAGCTTATCTACTCCATTATCCGAAACAGCATTAAGAACCAGCGCAAATGGGACGTGGAAGAACAGGCTATCCTGGGAATATTCTCCTTTAACAAGTTTATCATGTGGAATGATATCCACAACAATGCCAATAAACTGACCCAGAATAAAATTGTTTCGAGCCTCATCAACGGAAAGATAGAATGGAATGCCACAACTGAAGAAATAGATGCCACCTACATGGATAAGGAACTGTCTCCGGCAGATATCGTATTGCCTATTATTGCCGATTCGTCACAACTGGAGGCTATCTATGAAGCGGTACACGACAAGACTTTCATCCTGCACGGCCCTCCGGGCACGGGAAAGTCGCAAACCATTACCAACATTATCGCCAATGCTTTATACAACGGCAAACGTGTATTATTTGTAGCAGAAAAAATGGCTGCCCTCTCTGTTGTTCAAAACAGGTTGGCAGCGATCGGACTTGCTCCCTTCTGCCTGGAAATTCACTCCAACAAGACTAAGAAATCCGCCGTTATCTCACAACTTAGAGAAACGACCGAAATCATCAAACAGACTTCTCCCGAAGAATTTAAAAAGGAAGCGGAACGCTTGTTGCAACTGCGGGCGGAATTAAACGGATACACAGAAGCCTTACATAAGGAATATCCTTTCGGCATTTCTTTATACGATGCCATTATCCACTATCAATCAACAGACGGAGAGCCTTGTTTTGATATTCCGCAAAGCTATCTGGATACATTGAACAAAGAAACATTCTCCGAATGGAAAGAAGCTGTCGAAACTCTGGTAAGAACTGCCAATGCTTGCGGACATCCTTATCAACATCCGCTATCGGGAATCTCTATTGCGGAATATTCGTCTGCCATAAAAGAAGAAGCTGCCCAATTACTGAGCACTTTCATCGACTTGCTGAGCACAATTCAGCCGAAGTTATCCGTATTTCCCACACTACTGAAAGATACGGATATGTACCCCACACGCATGGATTTCAAACGACAGCGGACATTGTCCGAAAAGTACTCGACATTCCCGAACTCACTCCCGGATTGCTGACAGCATCTTCATTGAGCGAGACTCTCGACGAATATCGCGAAGTGTCCGCTCGTGGCAGGAAACGTGATGAGATAAAAGCAACTGTAGAAACCGGATTCACCAAAGAGATTCTCGAAATAAATGCAACACAAATGCTCGCAGAATGGAACAGGGTGAGCGCCCAATGGTTTCTTCCCAGATATTTCGGACAGAAAAAAAATCAAAAAGGCAATCAATCTATATGCTTTGAAGCCTGTCAAACCGGAAGCCGTCAAGCCCCTGCTCCACCAAATCATCCATTATCAGGAAGAAGCGGAATTCGTCCGGAAACACGCTGACAGGCTGCCTTCCCTGTTCGGAGGCTTCGGAAAAAGTGAAGACTGGAGCACAATTGAACAGATCATTAATGATATGGGAGTCCTCCATTCCCTTCTACTGAATTATTCGAAGAATATTGCCAAGGCAACGCAAATCAAGCAAAACCTGTCCGTGCAGCTAACGGAAGGGCTCCGGTCATTCAGAGATATGCACGCCCATTCCCTAAATGAATTATACCAACTTGCCGAAAGATTGGTAAACATTGAGAACCGGCTTTCTTCCACGCTGGGCATATCTGCCGAAACGCTTTACATGAACTCTGCCGACTGGATAAACACCGCTCTGGCAAAAGCCCGCCTCCACAAAGAAAATCTGGACAAGCTCAAAGACTGGTACCAGTGGCTCCAGGCATACCGCCAACTGGATAAACTGGGTATAGGATTCATTGCCCTGGAATATAAAGAGAAGAATATCCCGACCGACCAGCTTATCGACAGCTTCCACAAGAGTTTTTATCAGGCAGCTATCCGCTATATTATCTCAAAAGAGCCGACACTGGAATTATTCAACGGCAAGATATTCAACGATATCATAGCGAAATACAAACAAATATCGACGAATTTTGAGACAATCACCCAAAGAGAGTTGTTCGCCAGATTAGCTTCAAACATTCCGTCCTTTACTCATGCAGCAATCCAGAGTTCCGAAGTCGGCATACTCCAGAAGAATATCCGCAACAATGCACGTGGCATATCTATCCGCAAGTTGTTCGACCAGATCCCCACTCTACTGTCGCGTATGTGCCCGTGTATGTTGATGAGTCCGCTTTCCGTAGCCCAATACATTGACGCAGATGCGGATAAATTCGATCTGATCGTTTTTGACGAAGCCTCACAAATGCCGACTTACGAAGCCGTAGGTGCTATTGCACGCGGCAAGAACGTAGTGATCGTAGGTGACCCGAAACAAATGCCTCCCACCAGCTTCTTCTCCGTCAACACCGTTGACGAGGATAATATAGAACTGGAAGACCTCGAAAGCATTCTCGATGATTGCCTGGCACTGTCTATTCCTTCCAAATATCTGTTATGGCACTACCGAAGCAAACATGAGAGCCTTATCGCCTTCAGCAATTCGGAATATTACGACAATAAACTAATGACCTTCCCGTCTCCGGACAACATTGAATCCAAAGTGAGAATGGTAGCAATCGACGGTTACTATGACAAAGGAAAGTCCCGCCAAAACCGGGCGGAAGCACAAGCCGTAGTAGACGAAATAGCAAGAAGATTAAGAAGTGAAGAATTAAGGCGGAAGAGTATCGGTGTTGTTACTTTCAGCGTCGTCCAACAAGCATTGATAGAAGATTTGCTATCCGACCTCTTCATCTTTCACCCCGAACTGGAAACACTTGCACTGGAAAGTGAAGAACCTTTGTTCATCAAGAACCTGGAGAATGTGCAGGGAGACGAGCGGGATGTCATTCTTTTCTCTGTCGGCTATGGTCCCGATGCCGAAGGGCGCGTCAGCATGAATTTCGGTCCGTTGAACCGGATCGGCGGAGAAAGGCGACTGAATGTAGCCGTATCCCGTGCCCGGTATGAGATGATAATCTTCTCTACTTTAAAATCGGATATGATAGACCTCAACCGGACTTCGTCTATCGGAGTGGCCGGACTGAAACGGTTTCTCGAATATGCGGAAAAAGGTACAAGGAACACACCCGGCAGCTCCCTTCCCTCTTTATCGGAAGAAACGGTATCTATCGAAAATATCATAGCGGACAAACTACGCTCTTTAGGATATACCGTACATACGGACATCGGATGTTCTGGCTATAAAATTGATATTGGAATTGTGAATCCTCAAAACACATCCAATTATCAACTAGGTATCATCTGTGACGGAAAGAACTACAAACGTACGAAAACCGCACGCGACCGTGAGATTGTCCAAAACAATGTATTGAAAGCACTCGGTTGGAACATCTGCCGCATTTGGACAATGGACTGGTGGGAGAAGCCGGATGAAGTCATTGCATCCATACAGGAAGCAATCAGCAAAGGAACCTCCGTTTCCAAACAAAAAGAACCTCGGCAGGAAGAACCAACCCGGAAAGAAACACGCAGCAAAGAACCCATAAAAGGTGGGCAAATAAAAGAAGTAACACTAAACGAGGCACCGATAAAGGAAGTATCGCTAAAGACAACACCGGTTTTCGCAAAACCGGAAATAATCTCCGCCAATATTCCCCAACGAAAGTATAACAGCACGAAAGTGAACCCGAACAAATATTCTTCGAAAGATTTCTTCGCTACGGAGAACATCCCTATTCTTATCTTTCAAATCCGGAAACTCATAGAAAACGAAGCCCCCATCAGCAAATCATTACTCTGCAAAAAGGTTCTGGTCGAATGGGGAATCAGCCGGTTGGGACAACGGATAGAAGCGCATCTGGAAAAGATCTTCGACAGCCTTCACCTCTACCGTACCACATACGATGGTCTCGTCTTCTTCTGGAAAGATGAAGTACAATGCTGTCTCTATTCCGGTTACCGCCCCGAGTCCGATCGGGATGCAACAGATTTGCCACCCGAAGAGATAGCCAACGCAGTACGGCAACTATTGGCTGATTCTATCAGTCTTCCTTTGGCGGATTTGGTGAAAGCGTGCGCACAAGAATTCGGTTTCACACGTATGGGATCAAACATAGACACTGTCATGCAGAGAGGAATCAATAAAGCCATAAAAAAAAATTATGCCAAAATAGACAATGAAAAAGTAACGATTGCAGACTAATACCCTTTCTCCAAACGTTTCAAAGCAGCAATGGAATCGGATGCATAGGTATTGTCCGGTTCTATCGCCCGCCAATAGCAAAGCATTCCGATAAGCCGTTTCAGATAAGCAGGATCATGGGAGCCGATTCTGCGCTGGTGTTCCGCCAGCCCCTTCGTCAGGATGAAATAGACATTCTTGCGAATCTCCCTCTTTTTGCTTTTAGGAATAGTCAGCTTCACACCGGAAGCGACAGACACCCCCGTAATAATCTTCCTACTACTCTGATTCATAAAATGAGTCTTTTTATGGTTCGGCTCGAACTTCTCATCACGGATAATCCGTTTGACTTGAGGGATGATCTGCTCTTTCGGAAACACATCTCCCGAAAAGGTTAGGTCGTCGGCATAACGGGTATAAGTCAACCCGTATTCCGCAGCCAACGCTGCGAGTTTCCTGTCCATTTCGTATCCCACAATATTACTTAAAGCCGGACTTGTAGGCGCTCCTTGCGGCAAATGCCTGTGCAGGCAACACAAAGCCCCCAGTACTTTCGACACATTCTCCGGATAACCTATTTTCTTAAATGTCTGCCTCACTCTCGGGCTTCGTATAGAGCCGAAGAAATCATGAATATCCATTTTCAACACATACCGCTTACCCAAATGAGGAGCAGCATTGTCCACCACAGACCGACCGCAGCGAAAACCGACGGCTGCCGGATGAACTATCGTCACCGATGATAAAATACGCGAATAAATAGTAGATTGGATAGCCTGCAAATCCTTGTCCGGAGCAGAAATCATACGATACCCTCTGCTTCTCTTTCTCATCCAAAACTCCTGATAATGCCCGGAAACATTGTTCAATATTTCTTCCAGGCGGTTCACTTCCACTCCTAACAGAGCAGCACACCAGATTACAGCCTCTTTTTCAAATCTCGGAGCATAGGGGACCACCGGAGTAGTAACACCCATTGCATGACGAAGCCAGGATCCTCGCTCCCATTTTGTTTTATCAACCTTTTCTTCTTTACCACCGCCTGTTGCTTTCCACCTTTTATACCCTTCTTGTCTCCTGCTCGAGGAAATCATTTTATAAATCAAAAAGCCGGTGATAATAAGTATCGTTATTAGAATTTTGTTCATTGTGCATCTGTATAAAACTAAGGAGAAGAGGATGAGTTATTTACTAAAATAAATTTAGGTATGTATACCTAGTAATTTATTTTCTAGGAAAATACCTGTGCTTATGAGGCGACTACACCTCTCTTGTGCTAAATTCTGCCCTCATCCTCTTCTACACAAAGGTAGAAAATAATTCCCGGATATCCAACCGGAACGCAGAAAACTATCGGTTAAACAACTCGAAAGTAAATTTACAGCCTATCCGCCAAACTTCCAGTTCTCGCTGCTCACAAAAACTCCGAGATCAAAGATATGTGTGCCAATGCCGTATCCCACTTCCAAATAAGGTTGAAGATGTGGCATGGAAAGGGCGCTGACATAGATCCGTTCATTTTGTACATAACGAGTATATTTCATCAAATGCCGGAGAATAAGGAAAGGAGCCTCGTAAGTGAAATGTCCGCGTACATAGCGGCGGGAGGAGTTGTACCAACGTCCGTCAAGCACCTGAAACACACCACCGATTTCATCATTCCACCCTACGGGAAGATTGTGACGTGAAAAGTTGACAAAGTCCACAAAATACAGTTCGTCCCGATTGGTGAATGCGCCGAATCCGAAGCGGTAATAGATATTACGCATCAGTCCCAAACGGATTTGATGTTGAAGGTCGAACTCTATCCTTTCATATTCCCCCGTACTTTTGAACACATCCTTTATACCCCGTTCGTAATCGACCGAGAAAGTCGGGTAGAAAGAACGGAGGTTTATCTTACGCTTTCCGTTCATGTAGTAATAAAGTCCCGGCGTCCATTCCACACGGATACGAGGGGCAAAACTGATATAGGTATTCTTGAACTTATCCATAAACTCGGGAGGCGGCATCGGATAATCACCGGTAATAACAAAGCGGGAACGCTCCACTGCAGTTCTCTTGTGCGCCGAGAAACCGACACTTATATCCAGCCCGTTAGTAACTTCAACGCTATGGAAGAAATTGAAATATAAGTCCTTAAAATAATCCAGGTGAATCAGGTCGAAATTAAAGATACTGTCCGGCATGGCTTTCAGTTCATCCAACACTTTACTGCTATAAATACGGTTACCGTTACCCACATTCAGCCGGAAGAATCCCCGCTTTTGAGGCCAATACTCAAAGTCGGCATTCAGTCCCCAATAGAACTCTTTCCGGGTGAAGTTATACCCCAGTCGAGGGACAATGCGGAGCAACTTATCGCCCCTGAAAAGGCGGTTATACCGGAAGTCCTGCCGATAGGACAACCCGTTGCTACCGCTATAACTGAACAAAAGCGGATTGATAAACGGCGAGAAGCGGACACTTCCGATATTGGACAGATTGAATTTATAATCTTCCACCATCAGGTCGCCCATTGTTCCCCAAAAAAGCCTGGCTTTTCGTTTTCTTCTGACTAACCACAGTATCGCGTCTTAACTGGTAGTCCTGATACAGTTTCTTCTCATCGTCCGCCAACGGAATGGGACGAAGTATGGCAAAAGTCGAAGCGTCTGTTTTGTAGGCATTCGTATCGCACTGCAACGAGAAAGATTCTGACAGGTTATACTTCTTCTTTTCTTTCTTACGTGTTTTCTTCTCTTTCAGTTCGATCGACTTATAATCCAAAGAAGCCGTATAGGAGCCGTCAACCTTGTTTCCCAAAAACTTAAAGAGGGCCTCCACGTCATATCGAACCGGCAGAAACTCGTCTTTCTTTCCAACTTCCCCCATCTTGATCCAGCAAGTAAACGTAATCAGTTCCGACCGTCCCGAAAAACGTATTTCACGCACGCTCCATACATTGCTGCTGACAATCATATAACCTCCTACCAACTGATCGCTTTTCGTTTTGGGGATAAAGCGTATCCGGTAGTCAAGGTTATTGGGGTCGCCCATTACACTATCTATCCGGTATTTATAAAATTTCTGTCCGTTCTTGGCAAGAGGTGACATCAGGCGTTCATCGTTTAAAAGCGAAGCCGAGTAGATATTTACACTAAAATATTCGAGCAGCCCCGGCAGTCCCCTGTTTCCTCTCACGGTGCCTTGCGATGCCTTTACTTTTTGGTCATAGATATTGGGAGCCGTATAATGAAGGTCACTATACGTTTCGAGCAAGTATTCACGTACCCCTTTCTGCAAACGGAACATGGAAGGTACGTAGCGGAGAATAAAATTCTTCTTCTGGATATCCATTCTACCCTTTATATATAGGTTCGCGCGATAATCGCTTACTATTGTCTCATACAAAGGGGCAAAAGTCATGACACGTTCGATAATGGAGTCAGCCGAGATCTCCGTACTGGTATAGGGATTCATTATATAATTGTTGGCTGTCCCTTTGATATAAAAAAGAAAACAGGCATACTATGCATCCTATCAATATTTTAACTCTCAATCGTCGTATCTCCTTCATTAACGTAGGCAAATATAGAAAAGAATATCGAAAAGCAAAGCAATGTGTCACTAAAAAGAGTTATCAATTAATAGTTGTTATCAGCTTATCTACTAATAACAAACTTCCTGTTGCCCAATAATAAACTTGCTTTGAACCAACAGCAAACTTATAAAACTAAAGTTTCAATTAGTATCATCTCCTTCTATATTTTATAAAATACAAGAAAAAAGTCTACCTTCCCCACAAAAAAGTAGGGGTATTTCTCAAAAAACACACTTATTTTCAAAAATACCCCTACAAAAACAGGGGTACTTTCAGAAAAAACATATAATTTTGCGCCCAGCAACCAATAAAAGTAGACTATTTATGTCAAAAATGCGTTTTTTTGCTCTGCAAGAGCTTTCCAACCGGAAACCTTTGGAAGTGACCGCTCCTTCCAACAAACTCTCTGATTATTATGCCAGCCATGTATTCGATCGTAAGAAGATGCAAGAGTACCTTCCCAAAGAAGCATACAAAGCAGTAGTAGACGCTACCGAAAAAGGCACCCCTATCAGCCGAGAAATGGCCGACCTGATAGCCAACGGCATGAAAAGCTGGGCAAAATCGCTCAATGTGACACACTACACGCACTGGTTTCAGCCACTGACAGACGGAACGGCCGAGAAACATGACGGCTTTATCGAGTTCGGTGAAGACGGTGAAGTAATCGAACGTTTTTCCGGCAAATTACTGATCCAGCAGGAACCGGACGCTTCTTCTTTCCCTAATGGTGGAATCCGTAATACATTCGAAGCCCGCGGATATACGGCATGGGATGTTTCTTCTCCGGCTTTCGTAGTAGACAGCACACTCTGTATCCACTATTTTCATCTCATACACAGGTGAAGCACTCGATTACAAAACTCCATTGCTGAAAGCACTGGCAGCCGTTGACAAAGCTGCTACCGAAGTATGCCAGCTTTTCGACAAAAACATCACCCGGGTATATCACCAATTTGGGCTGGGAACAGGAATATTTCCTTTGGTTGACCACCTCTTTATATAATGCCCGCCCCGACCTTCGACTAACAGGACGCACCTTGATGGGACATTCTTCGGCTAAAGATCAACAGTTGGAAGATCATTACTTCGGCTCTATTCCACCACGCGTCACAGCTTTTATGAAAGAACTGGAAATCGAATGTCACAAACTAGGGATTCCCGCCAAACACGGCATAACGAAGTGGCACCCAACCAATTTGAGTTAGCTCCCATCTTTGAAAATGTAATCTGGCGAATGACCATAACCAGCTGGTCATGGACCTGATGAAACGTATCGCTTCCAAACACAATTTTACTGTACTGCTCCACGAAAAACCATTCAAAGGAGTAAACGGATCGGGCAAACACAACAACTGGTCACTTTGTACAGACACAGGCATCAACCTGTTTGCACCGGGTAAGAATCCGAAAGGAAATATGCTATTCCTTACTTTCCTGGTGAATGTGTTGATGATGGTTTATAAGAACCAGGATCTGTTGCGTGCTTCTATTATGAGTGCCGGAAACAGTCACCGCCTGGGAGCCAACGAAGCTCCTCCCGCTATTCTTTCCTGCTTTCTGGGTTCAACTTTCGGCAACTCTTGACGAAATTGTACGCCAGGTGGGAAACGAGAAAATGACCCCGGAAGAAAAGACAACGCTGAAACTGGGTATCGGACGTATACCCGAAATCCTGCTCGACACAACCGACCGTAACCGTACTTCTCCTTTCGCCTTCACCGGAAACCGTTTGAGTTCCGTGCCGCCGGTTCTTCTTCCAACTGTGCCGCCGCCATGATCGCCATCAACGCCGCCATGGCCAACCAGTTGAACGAATTCCGCGCATCGGTGGAAAAGCTTATGGAGGAAGGAGTAGGCAAAGACGAAGCTATCTTCCGTCTGCTGAAAGAGACAATCATCGCTTCCGAACCGATCCGTTTCGAAGGCGACGGTTATTCCGAAGAATGGAGACAGGAAGCTGCCCGCCGCGGACTGACCAACATCTGCCACGTGCCGGAAGCACTGATGCACTACGTTGACAATCAATCCAAATCCGTACTTATCGGCGAACGCATTTTCAACGAAACGGAGTTGAACAGCCGTTTGGAAGTGGAATTGGAGAAATACACCATGAAGGTTCAGATTGAAGGCCGTGTATTGGGCGACCTCGCTATCAACCACATCGTGCCGACTGCCGTGGCTTATCAGAATCGCCTGCTCGAAAATCTTCGCGGAATGAAGGAAATCTTCTCTGCCAAAGAATACGAAGTGTTGAGCGCCGACCGTAAAGAGTTGATTCGTGAGATCTCCCACCGGGTGACCTCCATTAAAATACTGGTCCGTGAAATGACCGAAGCACGAAAAGTAGCCAACCACCTTGAAAACTACAAGGAAAGAGCATTTGCATACGAAGATAAAGTGCGTCCGTATCTCGACCAGATACGAGATCACATCGACCATTTAGAAATGGAAGTAGACGATGAAATATGGCCTCTACCGAAGTATAGGGAACTGTTATTTACTAAATAAAATGTTTTCAAGATTGCAGAAAGAACCTACCGCTTTTGTGCAATCTTTTATAGATTCGTTCATTTTCTCACTTTTTTTATTTTTTACTTTTGTGCTGTATAACACAGTTTTGTAGCACCCATGGTAAAAATGAATATGTCAGACATAGATATTTCGGAACCGTTATCCGACATGTTAGCTCCTTTAAACAATGAGCAAAAGGAGTTTCTGATGAATAATTATACGATACAGACCTACAAAAAGAATGAAACCATCTACTGCGAAGGGGAGACTCCCTCTCATTTGATGTGCCTCATTACCGGAAAGGTCAAAATCTACAAAGAAGGTGTGGGAGGTAGAAGTCAGATTATCCGCATGATTAAACAGCGGGAATACTTTGCGTACCGCGCCTACTTTGCGAAACAGGACTTCGTTACCGCTGCAGCTGCTTTTGAACCTTCCGTTGTCTGTCTGATTCCTATGAGTGCTATCACCACCTTGGTTGCTCAGAATAACGATCTGGCCATGTTCTTTATCCGCCAACTTTCTATCGATCTCGGCATCTCCGACGAACGTACCGTCAGCCTGACACAGAAACATATCCGCGGACGTCTGGCTGAATCGTTGATGTTCCTGAAAGAGAGCTACGGGCTGGAAGAAGACGGTTCTACCCTAAGCATTTATCTTTCACGCGAAGATTTGGCTAATTTATCGAATATGACGACTTCAAATGCCATTCGTACTTTATCTCAATTCGCCGCAGAACGATTAATCACAATTGACGGAAGAAAGATAAAAATCATCGAAGAAGAAAAGCTGAAGAAAATAAGCAAAATTGGATAAAAAAACTCTTTTATGCCAATTGCGCCGCTTTAAACAGTGAACACACATATAGAAAATATAATTGCAGACATCAAGCGTGGTAACAAACAAGCTTTCAAAAAGCTATTTGACGACTACTACCCTATTCTTTGCGTTTTCTCATTTCACTATGTTGAAGATAAAGAAGTCTGCAAAGATATTGTTCAAGACGCATTGTTGGCTTATTGGGAACGAAAAGAAGACTTCAACGATATCTTGAAAGTAAAAAGTTTCCTTTATACTGTCACTCGAAATAAATGTTTGAATTACCTCAAACACGCACAACTAGATATTCCTTTTTTTCACGGAAAAGAAGAATATGACAATGGATTTGAAGCTGAGATTATTGAGCAAGAAACATTTCGCATTGTTCGCAAAGCGGTAGAAGAATTACCTACTCAAATGCGGAATATCATCTTATATTCAATGAAAGGGTTAAAAAACAATGAAATTGCTGACAAATTGCAAATCTCAGAAGGAACTGTCCATAAGTTAAAAAAAATAGCTTATCGCAAACTCCGAGAAAGCCTAAAAGGAATTAATTACATCTTATGTCTTTTTCTATGCAAATAAAGTAACTTTTTGATTACCCCATTTTTCATTTGGATTGTTTTATATACGAACCAATTGAAAAAATGATGGAATCATTTAAAGAAAAATTTAAGATTGCTAAAGTATTAGCCTCCATATTCACTCATTCGTCAACCTTGGAAGAGAATGAGAGTTACCATAAATGGATTAATGAGAATCCGGAACATCAAAAGATAGCCGACCGGATATTAAATCAGAGGACATATGAAGAACACTCACTGTTGATAAAGAGCTTTTCCTCACAAAAAGCATGGGAAAAGATTTATCCTCTGTTAAATGGAGAAAAAGCACCTAACCTTTTTCTGTGGAAAAGAAGTATGAGATATGCAGCCCTTATCTTACTACTCATGATACCGGTTTCCTATCCTATATATAAATGGATATCTGAAGAACCGATTAGCGAAATCAATCCCGGCACACATGGCGGAGAAGTTACATTAAGTAACGGCACTACATTCAAAATTCCGGAAGGAGCTTTACCAGAAGGGACAAGCAAGATGTTTATCATTGATTCCAAAGGTATCAATTATCAAATGCCTACCAATAAACCTCAAATAAAAGAAATCAAAAACACCCTGCAAACACTACATGGAATGGAATGTCACATAACCTTGTCAGATGGAACGAAAGTACATTTAAACGCAGAATCCCAATTGATATATCCTGTATGCTTCAGTAACGAACAACGTATTGTCCAAATCAAAGGAGAAGCATATTTCGATGTTGCTCCAGACAGTGAACATCCATTTATTGTCCAAACACCATATACCTCTATTCAAGTGACAGGAACAACTTTCAATGTCAGAGCCTATCCAGACGAGAATATTGAAAGCACTACACTTATTAATGGATCTATAAAAATTAAAAGTAAAAACGAAGATTTCGAATTAACTCCCAACCAACATTTCATTTTTGACAAGAATTCCAAAAGAAATACTGTAACCAATGTAAATACAGAATTATACACATCTTGGGAATCCGGTTCATTCATATTCAAAAATATCCCTCTTGAGAGTGTCATGTCATATCTTTCTAAATGGTATGGATTCAAATACACATTTGAAGATGATGCTGTCAAACAAGTAAAAATTGGAGCCTATCTTAATCGATATGCAAATATGAATCCGATTATTGACATGATAAAAGAACTGAACCTGGTAGATATAAAACAAAGAGAAGGCGTTCTGCATATCTCTTATAAATAATTACTAATACATTATAACTAACGCTTATGAAAAGACGAGCACATTCCTTATTCAGAGGGATATCGCGTACGAGCAGAAATATTATCAAGCTCTGCTTTTTATGCGTATTCTCTCTATCTTCACTTATGATTCAGGCACAAGACAACCAAAGAATATCGGTTGATCTTAGAGAAGAGACTTTAGAATCAGTACTCTGGTACCTGCAAAATCGAACAAAATTTATCTTTATGTATGCAACTGAAGATATCGCTAACATTACTGATATCAGTGTAAGAGCAAAAGACAAAACAATTACCGAAATTTTGAACGAATGCCTGGAAGGAACTAATCTCACTTACGAAATTTCAGGTAGTGCTATCGTTATCAAGAAAAGAAAAACTGACAAAATCACTATTAGCGGTTGGATACGTGACACAAGCGGTGAAGCACTTCCGGGAGCTACGGTCAGTGTTCGAGGATCAAAGCAAGGAGCTATTGCCGGATTGGACGGACACTACACCTTTAGCATTCCGGCACAGGAAGGACTAATATTGACCTATTCGTTCATCGGAATGGAAAAGAAAACAGTCAAATATACAGGAAAGAGAACCATCAACGTCACTCTAAACAATTCCTCAAATACAGAAATAGACGAAGTAGTGGTAACCGGTTATCAGAACATCCAGCGACGTGACCTGGTAGGTTCGATCACTACCGTCAAAGCCAAGGATATCATAATGCCTTCGTATACCACTATTGACCAAATGTTACAAGGACGTGTGGCAGGTATGGTAGTGACCAATACCAGTAGCCGCGTAGGTACTGCTCCCAAGATTCAGATTCGTGGTACAAGTACACTATTAGGTAATCAGGACCCGTTATGGGTAGTAGACGGAATTATTCAGGAGGACCCATTAGAATTGGATGCGACCTCTCTAATGACCAATGACTTAAAAATATCATCGGTAACCAGATATCTTGGCTGAATCCGGCCGATATTGAAAGCATCAGTATTCTAAAAGATGCTTCTGCAACTGCTATTTACGGTTCAAAGGCATCTAATGGTGTCATTGAAATTACTACTAAAAAAAATACTACTGATCGTTTAAGCGTTAATTACACATCCAATTTTATAATAGGAACACGACCTAATTACGATCAGTTCAATTATATGAATTCAAAAGAAAGGGTACTGTTCTCACAAGAAGCTTTCAACTGGGGAACTCCTTACAGTGCTGAACCTATCAAACAAATGTACACGTACGAAGGATTATTGAATATGTATTTATCACATGATATATCCTCTGAAGAGTTCCTTGCCCAACGAAATGTTTTGGAAACACAAAACACAGATTGGTTCAAACTACTAACCCGCCGCGCTTTCAGCCATAATCACAATCTAAGTGTTTCCGGCGGAACAAACAAATACAGTTATTCGGCTTCTATGGGATATTCCAAAAGCGAAGGACAAGAAATTGGAAATGATAGTGAACGCATGACCGGCCGTCTTGCTATCACTATACGTCCGGTACAGAAACTAACCATAAATGCAGCTATCAATGGAAGTGTAAACACGAATAAAGGATTTGCGGGAGGAGTCAATCCTTTAGGATATGCCACTACCACTAACCGCTCAATAGACCCTGATGTCTATTATCAGATGAAAGCCTCCTATCCATATAATGAAGGAGTAAGATCGTTATCATACAATTTCATTAATGAACGGGAGAATAGCGGCTCAAAATCAGCATCCAGCTATCTGTCCGCCTCACTTGACTTAAAATGGAACATTCTAGACTGGCTGACTTATCAATTCACCGGAGGATATTCGGATAATAATAGTACAAACGAAGCATGGGAATCGGAACGGACATTTTACATTGCCGAGAATTATCGCGGATATGACTTTAACTCGGTTTCACCAGCCAGTAAAGAATTCAAAGCCGCCTTACTTCCTTTTGGTGGTGAATTGTTTACTAACAACACACATCAATACTCTTACAACATACAGAACAAGTTGCAATTCAGTAAGGCTTTTAATGATGAGAACCGATTGAATGCACTAATAGGTATGGAATTGCGTTCTACTACCAACAAAGGAATCAACAATACGGTATGGGGATATGTTCCCGATAGAGGAGAAGTCATCACAAGCCCGACCACCTTACAAGCTTTCGAACCAATTACCGGTTCTCAAAACAGCGGTTGGGGCATTCTACAAAGAATATATGACGGTGGTTGGAGAAAAGTTAATACTACAGATAATTTCTTCTCTGTATTTGCCACACTGGCCTATTCATTCAAAAATCGCTATGTAATAAATGCCAATGTACGTAATGACGCATCCAACCGCTTCGGACAAGATACCAATCATCGTATTGACCCAACCTACTCATTTGGTTTCTCATGGAGGGCTTCAGAAGAAAGGTTTATGAGAAAATATGTGGGCTGGATAACTAACTTAAACTTCCGCGGCACTTATGGTATTCAGGGAAATGCACTCACACGTCTTAGCCCGGATCTAATTCTGAATCAAGGAACAGTAGCTGATCTATACAATAGATATCAATCTACTATTTCCCAGATTCCGAACCCGACTCTGTCTTGGGAACGTACCAAATCATGGAATTTCGGAATCGATCTGGAATTATTTAATCTGTTCAACATGAATCTGGAATATTACACAAGACGCTCTAATGCGATTGTCGAATTAGACCTGCCTTATGAATATGGAATTTCTTCTATGAAACGTAACGGAGGTATTATCCACAACAGAGGTATCGAATATACATTGACTTTTACTCCGATACAAAAACGTGACTATGCATTAAGTGTCAGCCTGAATGCATCTAAAAACTGGAACGAGGGCGGGCATACGGATATCGAAGTCAAGGCTAGTGATTTTCTGAACGGACGCTCGGATATCATACTCAAACAAGGTTATCCCCTTAGTAGTTTCTGGTCATACTCATTTGCCGGTCTGAATGGACAAACCGGAGAACCTCAATTCAACCTTCTGGATATTCCGGATGACCAACGAAGCCGATTGATAGACCCGACCACCTACCTGGTTTATTCAGGGCAAAGAGATCCCTATTTTACAGGTGGATTAAGTTTAAGTTTCCGGTATAAATCACTGACTCTGAACAGCAGTTTCTCACTCTTGCTTGGCAACAAAAAACGTCTGCCCTCGCCCTACTCGCAGTTTAGCAGTTCCTACTATATGCCAGACCCATATACGAATATAAACCGTGATTTGTTAAACCGTTGGAAAGAGCCGGGAGACGAAGCACATACTATCATACCTTCACTGCCTAAGGGCAATATGTCTCTCATACAATTACCTAATGGAGAGAGTACTTTCAAAATCCCGGTATGGGAGCAGTCTGATGCTATGGTTGTAAGTGGTTCATTCCTACGCTGCCGTAATATCGGTTTATCTTGGCAAATGAAACGCGAATGGTGCGAAAAGATATACATGAAGAACTTGTCACTCAACTTCAACATGGATAATATCTTCGTTATCGCCAGCAAACGTTTCAACGGGTTCGACCCGGAAATCAGCAATAGTGTACTTCCGCGCAATTACTCACTAGGTATTAACATTGGTTTCTAAAAAAATAAAAGATGAAAAAATTTATATATACAATTATAGGAATCGTTTTATTATCACTGTCCTCCTGCTCCGACTTTCTGGAACCGAAATCCCAAAGCGAATATGTTCCTAAAGACGCTAACGCCCTCCAAGAGATGCTAATCGGCAGTGCTTACCCCCAACATAAGTCAGGCAACAATTTACTAGGTTTTTTAAGTTTCCTCGATGATGATGTCCAGTTCCACAAAACCGGGTATGAGTTCGATTCCAACTCATTAGGATATGTAGAATCCAAGAAAGCAGTTTTCACATGGCAACCGGATATGTTCTTCATAATGGAAAAGAACAGTCCCGTTGTTTACAATATCTGGGAAGGTTACTATAAATTTATTTTAGGGGCAAATGCCGCACTTGATTATATTGGTGATGTAAACGGAACAGAAGCTGAAAAGAACTATGTGATTGCCCAAGCTTTAGGTCTAAGAGCATTCTACTACTTCATGTTAGTCAATCACTTCGGTGCACCTTATAATTATGACAAGCAAGCAGCGGGAGTACCTCTTAAATTGACAAGTAACCTACTACCCGAAGAAGATTTATTAATGACACGTAATAGTGTAGAAGAAGTTTATAACCAGATTATAGAAGATTTGAGCGAAGCGGAACGGTTGTTTCTCACTTTATCGAAAGATAAGCAATACGAACCGAACTATTTAATCAGCCTTCCTATGATACAATTATTGAAATCCCGTGTTTTCCTTTACATGGAAAATTGGAAGGATGCAGCGATATATGCCGACAAGGTAATCAATGAGTGGTCTTTCTCTTTAATCAATTTGAATAATCTGCCTTCTACGTCAACAGCAGAACCTTATTACAATTTCACGTCTTTGAAATCATCAGAAGTAATCTGGCTATATGGAAATGTATCTGATCTCACAGAATTTAATAACGAAACAGTATCTCGTGAAGAGGAAGACCCCGATTATCCCGGTTGGGGAATAAATATTACCTACTATCGGAAAGCCTTCACAGCTTCCGATGATCTGTTGGAAAGTTTTAAAGATGGAGACTTAAGAAAAGAAAAATACATAGCTAAAGAATATAACAGAATAAATAACAGTTTTTATCCGGACTATTACAGTTCTTTCGGGAAATACCAACTATCTGCAATGGGCGAGCCTAATGGTTCAGAGAATTTTGCACTCTCTTTTAGACTAAGTGAAGCATATCTGAATCTTGCAGAAGCTGCTGCCTACAATAACGAAGAAAGTAAGGCGCTTTCAGCTATGAGAACTTTATTGGAGAATCGTTACGAACCAGAAAAGTTAGTTGTCCCTGCCGGATTGACCGGTGAGACGTTGAAAAACTTTATCAAGGCAGAAAGAAGAAAAGAACTCTGTTTTGAGGGACAACGCTGGTTCGACCTGAGACGCTACGGAATGCCTCAAATCACACACGAATGGGAAGGTAAAACATATACGCTAAAATCTAACGACCCTTCTTATACCATGCCGATTCCGGATGAAGTATTGATTAAAAATAAAAGACTGGAACAAAATCCTTTGGCTCCTAAACGAGAAAACTAATGCTAATAATTTCAGTAACTTAAAAAAGAAACAAATATGAGAAATATATATTTATTATGGGGACTCCTCACTTGCATAGCATTCACCTCATGCTATGAAGAAGATGCACTTACCCCCACAGAAGGAGGCATTGAATTACGTTTCAAAGTTCCCCAAGGAACGAATAGCTGGGATGATGACATCTCACAAATACAAAAAGATTTCGGCGTCTATCTGATTTATAAAGATTTGCAAGATGAAGATTTCAATCGTAGCTGGACAGGAGGTGCATCCACAAATTATAAAGGGGAAGGGTGTATCAACGATGAAATGGCGAAGTTCTATACGGAATTTATGAAGAAACATGTATTCTCCTACCTCAATAACGAAAAGTGTAAAAAGGTTACAAGCAAATTATTACCGTTATATTGGTATATGGCTTATAATGTGCATATAGCAACGGAAATAGATTTGGGAGCAGTCGTTATCAAACAAAATAATGCCATGCACGAAATCATTAATGGTCTGGATTACTGGAGCACCTGTTTATTCGGACCTCAGGCAGAAATGACCGACAAATATATTATGCCGGACGACCAAGTAACGTTCAGCCAACGTCGGAAAATGATTCTCGGTAATATCATAAAGGCTGCTGTAGAAAAAAGGCTAATTACCATTCCCGAAGAATTCAACCGTGGTTTGGATTACGTGACTCCTATATCATTCTATTTTTGGGAAACAGACAGTCCTGATTTTCACTTGAACAGGGGATTTCCAGGTACTGTAAATACAAATAAATTCACACTGAATGAAGAATATGACGGCAGCAACCCGACCCGGGAAGCAACATTTGCCGGATATGCCTTACTATCATTATATTATACGGAAGCCGAAAGTACCGAAAGATACAGTCAATTCCCGCTTATTATCGAGAAATTCGCTTTCGTACGCAAATACATGAAGGAGAATTATGGAATTGATTTGGAAGCCATAGCTAAAGGTCCGAATGACTGGGATATTCAGCCTCATCCAGAAATACCGGGTAACAACGATGAAGACGGTGGAGACGATGACGATCCCTGGGCAGGATTTGACTGGTAACTATTCTCCTGTGACGATTATTATTTAAATACAATTCTATGATATCAACAAAGAAACTTTTCATTTTATTTTTTCGTCCTTCTTATGCGCCACGACAAGTTCGTGGTGCAAAAGATGGACTACAAATTAAAGGCAAGTTAAGAATACTGAAACCAACCACTTTGCAAGTGAATGACCTGAACGGAACACTTATTCTTAGCTGTGAACTCCAACCCAATAAAGAGTTCGCCACAGAACAGAAGCTGATTCAACCCGATATCTACACATTGCGAATCGGAAAAACGGAAGAAAAAATATATTTCGAGAACCATGAAGTGAACATCATCGGCTACTATGATGAGACAAATCCCGAACAAAGTTCCCTGTCGTTTAAAGGTATCGACTCGTTTCTCACTCTGCAAGAATATTTACCCGCAGATAAAGACCCGGACACAGCAACTGTTTCTCTTCCAGCTAACGCGCAACTGTCACCTAATATGGTATCCGCGCTTGCTTATCTGGCCAATGTAAATGACTATTACTCTAATAAGAAATTATTGGATATGATTTCCGATGATGAGCGAAACTCTTTATCTGCCCGCTGGCTGGTAGAAAGAGTCAAAATCCTTTCCCACCAAATTATTGGTGCAGAATGTCCGGACTTTACTTTCACGAATGTCAATGATCAGAAGGTCAATTTAAAAGACTTTCGCGGTAAAATTGTCGTTTTGGATTTCTGTGCTTCCTGGTGCGGCCCTTGTCGTAAGGAGATGCGTAGTATGCTAAAAATATATAATGAACTGAAAGCTGACGATTTGGAGTTCATCAGCGTATCACTAGACGATAGCCAAGCTAAGTGGAAAAAGATGCTGGACGAAGAAAAACTTCCCTGGGTAATGCTGTGGGATAAAACAGGCTTTCCGAAAAGTAATGAAGCTCCAAGTGCTATCCAGACAGCTTATGGCTTTTATGCTATCCCTTTCCTTGTAGTCATTGACAAAGAAGGAAAACTAATAGCACGTAATGTCCGCGGAGAACAAGTACGTGAAGCCATATTAAAAGCTAGAAATTAATCTGACTATATAAATATCATAACTCATCCTACAATGAAAAAACTTATATCCCTTATCTTATGCTGCCTTATTTGTGGAATTACATCAGCTCAATTAATAAAACAAAAAGTTGAAAAACAAAAAAAACAATCCGAACTGGACTGGTACAATTGTTCTTTCGACAGAGACAGTGTATATGGCGCTGAAGTTAATAAAGCCTATGAATATTTGAATGCTAACAAAAAGAAACTCAAGAAAAGGCCGATTGTCGCATTAATCGGAACCGGAATGGACGTGGAACACGAAGATCTGAGACAGGCTATATGGATCAATCCCAAAGAAAAATTAAATCAAAAAGATGATGATAGAAATGGTCTTATTGATGATATTAATGGTTGGAACTTCCTCGGAGGCAAAGATGCTCAAGTTGTGGAGTCTTTGACGAGAGAAGGAGAACGTGAATTCTTCCGCTTGAAAGATAAATATGCAGACTATATTTTTGATGGGAAAAAGTATTATAAAATTATTAATGGAACACGTCAGGAAGTAGCTGCACCGGAAAACATGGAAGAATATAACTATTATCGATATAAAGTAATGCCCGAATCCAGAATAGGAAGTACTTACAGTGGTCTGCAACTTGCTTATGTCATCGAAGAATACGTTGAAAAATTTAATAGAGACATGAAGCAGCGCTTCCCTGGAAAAGAATTAACCGTCGAGGAGTTTCAAAGTTGTTATGACCCTAAAGCGGAAAGGGACAGCCTCTCTGAAGTAGCCTTTGTATGTACAGCCTATTATTTCAGTTTATATAATACAGATAAATGGGAACCTGTATACCAAAATATGGGTAAGAAAAGTGTGGAAACAGCTAAAGCCTCTTACGAAGAAGCCTTAAGAAAATATGGTACGGACCAACGGAAAGAAATTACAGGTGACAACCCAATGGACATAAATGACAGCAATTATGGAAATAATATACTACTTACATCCGATGCAGCAACCAACATAATGAAGGCAGGAATTATAGCTGCTAAACGTGACAATAAAATAGGAAGCGATGGCATTGCCGATCAAGCAGAAATCATGACGCTACGTATCTGTACAGGAGAAGGGGAACCTTACCTGAAAGATATGGCATTAGCCATTCATTATGCAGTCAGCCACGGAGCAGATGTGATTGTATTGCCTGAACAGAATATGTTATACCCCGAGGAACAAAAACAATGGATAATCCATGAATTGAAAGAAGCGGAAAAGAAAGGAGCCATAGTGATAGTTCCCGCGTGGAATACATCTATCGATATGGACAAAGTAGAATTCTTCCCGAACCGGAAAATGAGTAAAGACAAAGAACTCACCAATCTTATGATAGTCGCCTCTTCTGATAAAAAAGGAAATCCGGTTATGGATACAAATTATGGAGCAAATACACTAGATATCTATGCTCCGGGAACAGATATATATTCTGCATACATGGGAGACACTTACCGAACAGGAACAGGAGAAGGACTAGCGGCCGCTACCGTAGCCGGAGTAGCCACACTCATAAAATCTTATTTTCCAAAGCTTACCGGCTCACAAATCCGTGATATTCTATTAAAAAGTGTAACCTCACGCAAAGGAGTAGAAGTAGAAAAAGGCATTCGAGTAGACGACAGACCTTCACAAGATTTATTCCTTTTTGATGATTTATGTATCTCCGGAGGTATTGTTAACGCCTATCAAGCTATTCTAGAAGCAGAAAAAATGAATTCGCAAAAGAAATGATATGAAAAGAGCAGAGATACTCACCGGTTTATGGCTGTTAATGTTTCTAATCTATGGAAAGGAATGTATGTCGCAAATCCAAAATAAGGTTTGCGACACTATTCCCTATGAATTGGTACACAACAAAATCATTATTCCTGTCACAATCAACGGCGTTAAAACGAAATATATCGTCGACACCGGTGGCAAAACCGGAACGATGTACGATATAGCCCTTGAAATGCAGGCAAACGCTGCAGGATATACACGCATTTCTGATGTGAACGGACAGGGACAAAACTATCAAGAAGCATATGTCTCCAATGTATCCATCGGCAATAGTTACCAAATCAAGCTATTAAAAACAATGGTGCTACCCAAAGATCCTTTTTTCACTGATTTAGGAGTCGCCGGCATTCTCGGTGGAGACGCATTCTCACAATCTGTAGTAACATTCGACTCTCGCTATAGAATCATGGTCATCAACTATCCCTATCGCCCCGAGAAACTGAAACTAACAGACGGAGTTCCTCTTCTGGATGAAACGGAATATCACTCATTTATCACTGTCAAGCAAGAAGAACAGACAATGAAAATATTGTTTGACACTGGTGCAGAAGGTTTTCTACTATATTCGATACAAGATTATAACAGGCTGGCTGATATATCCGATATAAAAAGAAACAAATCATGCACATGGGATTGTATCTGCCGGATTAACCGGACTGGGAAGTCCTGTAGAAATCAAAAAACTGAACATACCTTCTATTCGTATCATGGATAAGGAATTCACAAACATAGGCTGCACGACAAGCATAATGAATGAAACAATCATAGGAGTAGACTTGCTGAAATATGGAAAAGTGATTATAGACTATATGCGTAAACGCTTCTTCTTCCTCCCATTCGAAAAAGGGAAAACTGATATGGGAGGTGCTCCCGTTCTTTGGAATGTGAGTATATTGCCACGCAACGAACGATTTGAAATCACAACGATATGGGATAGTATGAAAGACCAAGTATCTTTCGGTGATCAGGTAATCAATATCAACGGAACCTCATTAAGCAACTGTCCGATGAGCCAGATTGCTATAGAAGAGATAATGAACGCTATTCCCGGAGATACAGGATATATTATTATTAAAAAGGACAATCAGGAGAGAAAAATAGAAATCAAAAAAAAGAAAGATAGACTTTAAAACAATATGAATTTGAGAAATATGATAATAAAAATACATATATGTTTGATTGCTTTTTGTTTTATTTCAGGCATAAAAGCACAAACACAGAACAGTATGACGGAAATCATTCCATTTAAAACAATCGATGGAAAGATTATCATAGAAGCCAATATAAATGGAGAAACAGCAAATTTTGTACTTGATTTAGCCGGACATAATGCATTACTTCCGGAAGCTGTCAACCAACTGAAAATCAACACGAAAAACGCCAGTAGTTTTGGAAGTTATCAGAATTTCAAATTCAAACAGGTTCCCGTAAAGAAGATCTATGAAATAGGAACCTTAACTCTTGGCAATAATACATTCAGCAATAGTCTGCCAACATTCATATTAGAAGATGAACCTTATCTACGCAAACTGGGAGTAATGGGAGTATTGAATTCTGCAGTATTCCGAACTTCCGTCTTGACCATTGACATGCGACGAAAAAAGATCACTATCACTCAGCCATACCGACCTTCGTACATGAAACTAAACTATAGAGAAAATTTTGAATTGATAACAGGTTTAGGTATAGTATGTTCGATATCGATTCAAGATAAAACAATTTTTCCTATTTTAGATACATGGAGCGACGGATTAATCAACCTCACTGAAAAAGACTTTAACGAGTGGAGCACACTTTATCCGAAGGGAACTCCGCAAAAAGTTTCAATCGGCTATAAAGAGACGGCACAAGAAGAAGAAAGCCTGACCTTACCGGAAACAATATTCGTGAAAACAAAGATAGACGATGCCTTTGCCGTGAGGAATCCATCTCTGAAACATTCTGTTTTAGGAAAGAAACTATTGGACTACGGCATTTTGTCCATTGATTATGTTCATCAAAAAATATACTTCCAGCCTTTCGACTTGGTTCCTATTCCCGAATCGGAAGCTAAAGTAACGGAAGTCAAAGCGGAAGACGGCAAGATGAATCCGATTACCCGCCAATTCTTTCTGGAACATATTTTTGATTACCGGACAGGAAATGATTTCGTTTATAATGGAGACAAACCTGTGGTTGTTGACTTTTGGGCAACTTGGTGCGGCCCTTGCATGAGACTGCTTCCGAAAATGGAAGAATTGGCTGAAAAGTATAAGGGAAAAGTCATGTTTTATAAAGTGAATGCGGATAAAGAGAAAGACTTGTGCAAACATTTCGGAGTACAGGCGCTGCCGACTCTTTTCTTTATTCCAGTAGGCGGCAAACCTATCGTCGAAGTCGGAGCTACTCCGGAGAAGTACGTGCAAATCATTGAGGAACAGCTTCTCAAATAATAGCAATGGAGAAAGAGGTATTGATGCCAGCCACCATTGCCTATGTATTCAGCTTCAAAACGGAAACAGGGTATTGACTTTTCCTTTTTTATTTTGTATATTTGCAGAAACGAATCAGAAACAACAGGTATGAAACATACAAAAATAAAGACATAAATCATCAGATTGCATACACGCAAGTGTACTGTAAGAACTAACAATGGGGTGAAGTCTGCAAGGATTTCGCCCCATTTTGTTTAAATTCTTCACCCATTTTTCAAGAAATCAGCCAATAATCGTTTATAATAAACTTAAGACCCGTTTATAATAAACGTTCTCACTTTTTATTATAAACACAAGGTCTGTTCTTTAAACAACTTGTATAAGAAAGAGAAACAAGATTCATTCTTTTATGCGCATAAAGCAACAGACATAAATAATTTCGTACAAATAGAAGTTACAATATACTTTTACGATCACCGCAAAATAAGGAGCAAAATGCCACCCCGCTTTTTTATTTCCATATAATTGGAACTTATCATTTAAACAAGTACATTTGTCATGTCAAATCTATTTATAACTTAACACACATTTTAGGATCATGAAGAAAAGTATTTCTCTTCTTCTTTTGTCTTTGTTAATGATTACCCCAGTTGTCAAAAGACAAAAGAAGTGGTGAACGAGTACAACATCGTTCCCAAGCCTAACCAGATTCTTCCCCGGGAAGGCCGTTTCAAACTAAGTAACAAGGTCTGCCTGGTAGTCCCCCCGAATGCCCCGGAAGCAAAAGAAATCGCTAACAGTCTAGCCGAACAACTGAAGCTGACAGCAGGTATTTCTCTGAAAGAAACAGAAAGCACGGAACATAAATCAATGAAAATTAATTGAAAACAAAGGATAGAAAGTAGAAAGAAAAGCATAACAACTGCAAACAAAATAGTTGATTTACAAGTGTTTTAGTTGACTTTATCATGGGAACAATATCTTAAATCTTTTTAATCGCCTGCAAGTTTCTCTGGGATTATTGGGAACATTTACGGGAAATGTATTAACTTTTCACCTAGAAAACATAAAACCGACAAAAACATGAAGGCAAGCGTATATCTCAAAGAGGCAAAGGGGAACGGGAAACAAGGTGTTTCCTGCATCTGTTTCCGTGTGCGCGACAAGGAAATCGACATCAAGGTCGCCTCTGGGTTGCAGGTGGTAGATAAGTATTGGGACGGCAATGCGCTAAGGTATCGCAGGAACACCATTGTGGACAAGAATGAACAGAAGCGCATTCCCGAACAGATTGCCGCCATCATTGAACAGATAGAAACATCCTTTGACAGGAACAAGGCAGACGGGGACTGGCTGAGACAGGTCATCGAGGATGTGCTCCATCCGAATCTTGCGTATGAGCGTAAGCATCCCAACCTACTGACGAGACTTTCGGAGTATATCGGCCGGCATGAGGGAACAAGACAGACCAAGGGGCAGATAGAGAACCTGTACCGTAAGTTGACAAGGTATGTGGCCTATAACCGTGAGATTATGGAAAACAAGGAGTTCAACCTTTTTGTCGAGACAATCTCTCTGGAAGACATGAACGACTTCCGTGGCTATGTAGTCAATGAGCACCTGCTGTATCTTGAACATCCTGACTTCTACAAGGATTATATCCCTGCCCAATACAAGCCGAAAGAGAAGTCAAGCACAACCATCATAAACACGATGAATCTTTTTTGTGTGTTTCTGCACTGGTGCAAGAAAATGGGCTATACAAGCAATGAAGTATTCCTGCAGTATGGATGCAAAGTCCCTGTGTATGGAGTTCCGTTCTACCTCTCCATTGAGGAACGCAATATCCTCTATGAGGCTGACCTGTCTTCTACTCCCCTGTTGGAGGTCATCCGTGACATCTTTGTCTTCCACTGCTATATCGGTTGTCGTGTCGGTGACTTGTACCGTCTGACACGGGAAAATATCAAAGACGGTTTCGTGGAATACATGCCGCAGAGGACAAAGAAATGCGAGGCAAAGACAGTAAGAGTACCCTTGCATGAGAAAGCGCTCAGAATACTTTCCAAATATGAGAACTCCGATACGGACAAACTGTTTCCGTTCAAACCCGTCTATACCTATAATAGCGGTATAAGGGAACTGCTGAAGCAATGCGGTATTGACAGGATGGTGACGGTGCTTGACACTCACGGCTACAAGACCGTGCAAAAGCCTTTGTATGAGGTGGCATCGAGCCATACGGCGCGAAAGACTTTTGTCGGCAACCTCTACAAGCAGGTACCCGACCCTAATCTGATTGCGTCCATGTCCGGGCATGTGGAGGGAAGCCGTGCCTTTGCCCGCTACCGCAACATTGACGATGACATGAAGCGCAAACTCGTTGATATGATAAACTAAGCAAGCATACAGACTATGAAAGTGACCGCATTTATAAGGAAGACCGCATCGAAGAACAACGTCACCGACCTCGCACGGGTGTATTTCCGCCTGCGTGACAAGGGAGGCGTAGATATCAAGGCGGCAAGCGAGCTCTCCATCAGCCCCAACCACTGGAGTGCGGAGAAACAAGGCTACAAATCCCGCATTGCACTAGTCTCGGACGAGAAGCGCATGAAGTTTGACGAGGAGATACAGAACATCACACGTCTCATTTCCAGGGAATATCACCGAGGAGTGGACGGCAAGTGGCTACAGTCATTGATTGAGGAATACCACCACCCCAGCATCAATTCCCATGCGGGGAGCAAGAGTGACGAGTACCGCCTAGTGACACAGATCCAGCACTATGTTGACGAGACCATACTGGCATCGGACAGCCGTAAGCATCACCTTGCCAATATAGACAAGATTGGCAGGTACGAGCGATTCCAGAGGGAAGTGATACACCGCCGTGGATTCCAGCTCAACGTTGACACGATAACCGCAGATGACCTGCGCGACTTGAAGCGATGGATGCAGGAGGAACACACCTATGGCGAGCAGTTCCTCTTTTCTACAAGGACATTCCTGAAAGTAAGTTTAAGTGGGAGCGTTCCGAGAACAGCATCACAGGCTGCTTCTACAGAATCCGCACCGTCATCAAATGGTGCATCAAGAAGGGCATGACCAAGATCAACCCCTTTGACCAGTACCAGATAGCCCAGCCCATGTATGGTGACCCGTTCTTCCTGAACATTGAGGAGCGTGACAAGGTATATTATGCCGACCTAAGTGCACTTGACCCGTGCTATGCCGTATATCGTGACGTGTTCATGTTCCAGTGTCTTATAGGATGCCGTGTGAGTGACCTTAACTCGCTGACCAAGGCAAACCTCGTCGATGGGTGTATAGAGTATATCCCCCAGAAGACCAAGCACGAACGCAAACACGGTGCGTGTACCACTTAACCAAAAGGCCAAGGACATCCTTTCACGATACATCGATCTTGATGATGCCCTGCTGCCACGCTTCACGCAGACCATGTACAACAAGATGATCAAGCGCATCCTCAAACACGTTGGTATAGACCGTATGGTTCGCACTCTGAACCCCAAGACCAGACAGGACGAGGCACGTCCGCTTTGGGAGGTCGCCACAAGCCATACTGCACGCAAGACCTTCATCGGGAACCTCTATAAGCAGGTGAAGGACCCCAATCTGATAGCCTCGATGTCGGGACATTCCGAGGGAAGCCGTGCCTTTGCACGATACCGCAAGATAGACAATGAAATGAAGAAAGAACTTGTAAACCTGCTCGACTGACATATGATGAAGGACAAAGAAAAGCAGGAAAAGTTCGAGGCGTTCAAAGCCGGAATCCTCAAATGGAAGAACGAACATAGGGAAGAGTATAACAAGTTTGCCCGTATTATGACAAACTGCGACGAGACCTTCTATTATCAGATATTCAAGGCGGTCAGCGGTCAGATGCAGCATATAGCAAGGGAATGGGAGCTGTCGTGGGGCGATGATGGAGATGAGACTTTTGACTCCATTTTTATACTGGTCTCCAAAGAGAACCTTCCACAGAAGATTAACGAAATGTTTTCCGTGGCGGTTCCCGATACAGAGAAAAAGTGCAAATGGATGAACATAGCCAGACGTATGATTGGCATGAAGCCAAATATGAAAGTCAGGCTCTCCGCTCCTCTTTTGCTGAGCTGGCTGTTTTACGGAAAAAGTTTTGAAAGCATGATGGCTATGTTGGAGAAACAGATGTCAAATCCCCATATAGAGCGTATCGACAGGATTAAATGCTCTTTGGCTTCCAGAAGTGTCATTGCCGTCAGCATCAAGGGCGGTTATCGGACAAAGGAAGACTGGGAAAGCTATTTCGCCATGGAGAAAGCCAATAAAGACGGTGATACTGGCGAATGGGCTTTGCGGGATGCGATGAAAGACATTGATTCCGAAACGGAAGCAGCACCACTGCTGGAAACTGCAAAGGAGGATGTGCAACATTTAACTCCCGGACGGAAGAAGTCCAAGGCATGTCCTCTTATAGACTATCTGCCAACAGAAAGCGGTGAGGCTGCCATATCCTACATCCGTAGCTACGTCACAACCCATCGGTCTGCCATGCAGCAGGCTCTGCCATATTTCGTGCTGAAGGAAATGCCACTCAGACTTCCTCTTCTCAATGGAGTGGAATACGCCACAGCCATGACAAGACAGTTCCCCAATGTCAGTGAACTCCTTAGCGAACATTCCCTCAGACAAGCCGTCGGGAAACTGGCTGGAACAGAAACACAGCTGTTGGAGAAAGATAACAAGAAGCAATTGTGTCGGTACATCGAAAGCGATGCGAACCAGAAGTTACTCGAATAGCTTCGCAACGACATAGGTAAGATTATCTGACACAAAGCCATTTGGAGGCGCCAAACTGTCAAATATATGTTAATTTTTCATGGCTAATGAGTATATTTCTGAACAATCAGACTACAATTAGAAATAAATGTAGTAACTTTGTACACAAAATAAAGTATAAAGGCATGGAAGGCAAGAGATACAGCAACAGTTTTACCTCCTCAGGAATGGTAAAAGAAGAAGGAAGGGCAGCATACTACAAACTGCTGGACAGCGTGCGTGATGGTGATACTGTACGCATTAAGCGCGGGGTGTATGCCACTGCCGAACAGTTGGCCGACACTATGATTGATGTTGAAGCCATTGTTCCGGGTGGAGTGCTATGCCTTTTCTCCGCATGGAATGTGCATGGACTTACCACCTCGCTGCCACAAGCCTACCACATTGCCGTGAAGAGAGGCAGGAAAGTCACGCTCCCGGTCTTCCCAAAAATCGAACTGCACCACATCACTAACACGATGTTTGACATAGGTGTCGAAGAACAGATAATCAGCAGCTATCGCATCCATATATACAATAAGGAACGATGCGTATGTGATGCCGTGAAATACCGCAACAAGGTCGGTATGGACGTTTGTGCCGAAGTGGTAAACAGCTATCTGGCACTACCCGGCAGAAACCTTTCCCTGCTTTTTGACTATGCCGACAAACTGAGAGTAAGAAGAATCCTTGAACAGTATATTGCACTAAAACTATGAGTGAAATCAAAAACTATGGAAAATCCATCAGGGCAAGGCTGCTCAATGTAGCCAAGCAGGAGGAAGTGTTCTATCAGACCATCCTGACCAGATACTTTCAGGAGCGTCTGCTGTACCGTATTTCCCAGACACGTTATCGTAATAACTTCTACCTGAAAGGCGGTGCGTTGATGTACGCCTACGAGAGATTTGCCGCCCGTCCCACATTGGACATAGACTTTCTTGGCACTCACATCAGCAATGATGGCGAACGCATAGTCGAAGCATTCCGTGAAATATGTGCGGTTGATTGCAAAGAGGATGGTGTACAGTTTGCTTGCGACAAGATTGAACCCCAGAACATCACCGAGTTCAAGGATTATCATGGTATCCGTCTGAGTATTCCAGTGACAATGGACTCTATCGCGCAAGTGCTCACGATGGACATTGGATTTGGGGATGTAGTGACACCGCATCCTGTTTCATTGGACTACCCCTGTTGTTAGAGGGACTGCCCGAAGCAAGTATCCTTGCCTATTCCACAGAAACCGTGATAGCGGAGAAGATGCACGCCATCATAGATTTGGCAGACCAAAGTAGCCGTATGAAAGACTATTATGACATATACCACCTGCTCACATCATTCCAATATGACACTGCCATTTTGCAGGATGCCATCAACCATACCTTTGAGAATCGTCACACACCCTATAATGCTGACACAATGTTTTTCAGGGAAGACTTCCCCAATCATCCTCAGATGCAGGTTCGATGGACGGCTTTCCTGAGGAAGGCTACTATCAATAGTGCCCTGTCATTTCCCGAGGTGGCGCTTGGCTTCAAGACACATTAAGACCATATTGGACAGCATACGGACGTATGCAACACTGACCGAACTTGCTTACTAAGATACTCTTCTATGCGGACTTGGTTACTCTACATTGATTCAAATGTAACTAAGTCTGCATTTTATTTTGCGCAAATTCAAAGCGAAATCGCTATTTTATTGCAATTTTCCCTTGTCATAAAGGAGGTGTGTCAAAATGCGCACCTTCTTTTTTTTAAGCACAAAGCCCCGACTTTCACAAGCTGGGGCTTTGTTATTACCTAAAGATTTTGTATCTTTAGGCATAAGATTTTCACTATGACAAAGATACATTTTCGTCCTTATAATTCCAACCAAACAGTGCTTTTTCCTCCAAGAATTGACGAGGATATTGCAGAGCATGATCCAGTTCGGATGGTTGACGCTCTGGTTGAGAGCCTGACCCTTGAAAGTTTCAGGAAGTTGTATAAGGAATGCGGGCGCAGCCCTTACCATCCCAGGATGATGCTCAAGGTCATTCTCTATGCCTATATGAACAACGTCTATTCCTGCCGGAAAATTGAAAAGCTCCTTCATCGTGACATCCATTATATCTGGCTTGCCGGATATGAGAAACCTGATTTCATTACCATCAACCGTTTCCGCAACCGGGTGAAGAATGAAATCAACGAGGTGTTTACCCAAACCGTACTCCTTCTCTCTTCCAAAGGCTTCATCAGCTTGAATGTGGAATACATTGACGGGACAAAGATTGAGTCCAAAGCCAATAAGTATACTTTCGTCTGGCGAAAACGGTTGAGCGGAACTGTGAACGCCTGATGAAGAAGATACATATCCTGCTAGGGCAGATAGACAATGTCATCGCCCAGGAGAACTCATCGGAAAGCAATGAGGAGATTGAGTTCACTCCGGCCATGCTGACTGAAATGGCTGGAGAATTGCGGAAAGCACTTGAACAGGTTCCTGAGCCCTCCACGAAAGAGGAAAAGACTGCGTTGAAAAAGAAACGCAAACAGCTGGAGGAACTGGAAGAACACAGGGACAAGCTACAGGAATACGACAACCGTCTGGACACGCTGCAGGACAGGAATTCCTATTCCAAAACGGACAATGACGCTACTTTCATGAGAATGAAGGAGGATGCCATGCGTAACGGCCAGACAAAGCCCGGTTACAACCTCCAGATCGGCACCGGGAACCAGTTCATTACCGACTTTGCACTCTTCCCGAACCCTACGGATACACTGACCCTGATACCTTTCCTGCAATCCTTCTCAAGCAGATATGACAGGCTGGCCCATACGGTGGTTGCCGATTCCGGCTACGGTTCTGAGGAGAATTACCGCTTCATGTCAGAAAACGGTATGGAAGCCTACGTCAAGTACAACTACTTCCACATGGAACAGCGGCCGAGATTCAAACCGGACCCGTTCAAGGCCGAAAACTTCTACTACAATGAAGAACAAGACTTTTGTATCTGCCCCATGGGACAGAAGATGCAAAGATAGGGACTAGACATGTGAAAACTGCATTCGGATATGTCGGCGAAAATGCCAGGTACAGAGCCATCAGATGTGAAGGCTGTCCGCTAAGATGCCGATGTTTTAAAGCAAAGGGGAACAGAACGATAGAGTTGAATCACAGACTCAGAAAATACAAGCAAAAAGCCAAAGAGTTGCTCTGCTCAGAGGAAGGGCTGAAACACAGAGGACAGAGATGCATAGAACCGGAAGCCGTGTTCGGACAAATGAAAAACAATATGAATTACAAACGTTTCCGCCATTTTGGAAAGGACAAGGTCTTCATGGACTTTGCCTTCTTTGCCATTGCCTTCAATATAAAAAAGATGTGTGCAAAAATGACTAAAGAAGGTATGGATTGGCTGATTAGACCGTTTTATGAGCTTACAGTTGTTCTATTTAGATGTTGAGAACGCATAAATCAAAGAAATCCTCAAAATATCGCAGCTTAAAAAAAATGAGTCGAGGTTTTTTTTATAGTCAATGAAAAAAAAGAAGGCGCATCGGCTGACATGGCCGCTTATCAGAATTCTGCGAAGGAGAGCAAGAGCGACTGCGGCATGGAGAAGCCGGTACTGTCACGCACTCTTGTATCAGACTTCACTCCAGAGGCTCTGCTCTATGCCCATCACAACTCCCCTCGCGGTGTCACAATCCTGGTGGATGAGATTATGGGCATGTTCAATTCCGCCAACCGCTACAACAACGGACAGCTGATAGAGCAGCTGCTGACGGCATGGAGCGGAGGCGCACTGGATGTGGTACGTGTGAACAATCCCATACCGCTCCATATCGAACACCCCTGCATCAATATGATAGGAACCACACAGACGAAGCGTATGGGAGAGCTGATGAAGAAGGGATATGAGGAGAGCGGACTGCTTGACCGTATTCTGTTCACGCTTCCCCAAGGTACAGCAGCTGACATCCTGGACGAAGGAAGAAGACAACTCTACACACCATCGTTCCGCTTCCGCTATGGAGGCATGGCAGAGTATCATCAGAAAGGTTCTTGCCCTTGACTATGAGACTGGTGAGGACGGGAAGAAACAGAATTTCCACCTTATAGACATGGAGGAAGAAGCCAGGGATGAGTTCATCGCAAGTCACAATGCCACCATACTGCGGACAAATGCCATAGAGGATGACAACATGATAGAGTCCCGCCCGATGAAAGCCCCTGTCCATGTGGCACGCATCGCACTTGTCCTGCAGGTGTTGCGCTATGCCTGTGGCGAGAGCCATCTCCAGTTCGTGACCAGACTGGCTATGCATGGAGCTATAAGGTTGATGGAATATTTCGAGGATTCCTATTGCAGGATAAGGGAGTATGTCGCCAACGATGCCTGTGACGAGCCGTCAAGGGAACTGCTCTCGATGCTGAACGATTCGTTCACTACCGCGGAGGCTCTTGCCGCAGGGAAGCAGCTAAAGGTGACCGACCGCACGGTGATGAACTACCTCAAAGAACTTCTCAAAAACCGTCTTGTCCATAAAATCTGGCAAGGGGAATACCGGAAGACGGTCTTTGATGAATTTACAAAGGGCAGTGTTGAGGGGGAATCTAAGTCCAAACTGCAATGAATAAGCCTCTGTTTCACATTTCAGTTTCTGCAGTTTTTCAGAAGAAGGATACAAAGATGTCTGTGCCATACATTCCCAGTTTCTGCAAAACTGAAAGAACTGAAAACTGAAATCGCCGTAATCTAATTTCAGAAACGAATATGGAACAATATAGATTTCATTTGGAGAAATACCATACCGGGTGTAAAAAGCTGTGTCCCCAATGTGGCTGCAAAGCCTGTTTTACACGCTATGTTGACAGTAAAAGGGAGATTAAATTTCCCGATTATGTCGGCAGGTGTGACCACGAACAAAGTTGTGGCTATCACTTTACGCCAAGAGGCTATTTTCAAGAAAATCCGGAAATTCTCAACGCCATGATGAAAGAAAAACAAGACACGATACAAATATCTCTTGCACCTCGACAAGAACCACAACCGTCATTCATAGACTATGCCATTATGGAGCAGACGTTGTCACACTATGACATTAACCCTTTGTACACATTCCTTGCCAGATGTATCGGAAAGGAAGATACGGACAGGCTGTGTCGCCTTTACCGGATAGGCACGTCAAGGAAATGGGGAGGTGCTGCCGTATTCTGGCAGGTGGATTGCAGCGGACGTGTCCATACAGGAAAGATTATGCCGTATGATGCTACGACAGGCAAAAGGGTGAAGCATCCCCAGCCGCACGTCTGCTGGGTGCATACGGAAATGAGGCAGAAAGACTACAATCTACGCCTGTGCTTCTTCGGTGAGCATCTTCTTCCCTTATATCCCGACAGGAAGGTCTTTGTGGTGGAGAGTGAGAAGACGGCTGCCATTGCCTCGCACTTCATGCCCGATGTGCTGTGGATAGCCACAGGCGGAAAGAACGGATGTTTCAACGAGCGTACAATTTCAGCCTTGACTGGCAGAGATGTGGTGCTGATACCCGACCTCGGAGCTACACAGGAGTGGCAGGCACGGCTTCCCATGCTCGGCAAGGTCTGCCGTTCCGCATCAGTCAATGACGTGTTGGAGGCAATGGCAACGGATGAGCAGCGAAGCCAAGGTCTGGACATAGCCGATTTCCTTTTGATGGAGGACACGCCGCAGATGATACTCCAGAAGATGATAGACCGCAATCCTGCTTTACAGACGCTAATCGATGAGCTTGACTTGCAAATCGTTGAAGAACCGTAATGCGAACAGCTTGCTGTCAGAGAAAAGGGATTTTATAAAATGCCGTAGCTTATTAGGGCATTTTCATCTCTTCCCCTCTGCGAGTGGCAGAGCAAAAAAGCCCCATAAGCGGACTGCATATAGCATCCGTGGATGATGGGACGGCATTTTATAAACAAGACGGTTTTCAATTTATCACAAACAAAACAATTAAGAAAGATGAAAGAACAATATGCAGTATGCCACCTACAGCGTGGCAGCGACAGCGGAATGTCGTGCCACATTGAGAGAAAGGATGCCAATGGCAAGACGTATGTGCCGGACAATGCGGACAGTAGACGCACGCATCTGAACAGGGAACAGGTATCATTCCCCGATGGAGTAAGGAACAGGACTGAAGCCATACAGTACCGCATAGACCATGCCGGACTGACACGCAAGGTCGCTGGCAACCAGTGCAAGACTATCCGAATCATCCTAACAGGGACGCATGAACAGATGATGAGGATACAGGAAGAAGGCAGACTGGACAAGTGGATAGAAGCTAACCTCAGATGGCTGTATGTGACCTTTGGCAAGGAAAATCTTGTATCATGTGTGCTGCACATGGACGAGAAGACTCCCCACCTGCATGCCACCATCGTGCCCATCGTCACTGTCGAAAGGCAACGCCGTGAACGAGAGGGAGAGAGGAAGTACAACACCAAGTCAGGCCCACGGCTGTCAGCAGATGACGTGCTCAAGCGTGCTAGACTTCGTGAATATCAGGATACGTATGCTGTTGCCATGAAACCATTCGGGTTGAAGCGTGGCATAGTCGGCTCTACCGCCAAGCATGTTGCTACATCCACCCACTACAAGCAGCAAATGCAACAGTATGAGGAAGACATCGCCAAGTTGCAGGAGGTAGTGGAGAAAACCAAGGAGGGCAAAAGCACATTGCTCGCTCTGTTTGGTAAGGGCGACCTTGCCAAGGCAAGGAAAGAACTGACATCAAAAGATGAGGAACTGGCAAGATTCCAAGCTAAGATTACGAAACTGGAGGCGGAGAAAGTCTCTCTAAAACAGAAATATGAATCTGACATCGCCAAACTGAAGAATGGCTATCAGAAGGAAATCGATACTGCCATCAGGCATGCGGAGATTGCAGAGTGGAAAGCTGCCGAGAAGGATGCTGTCATTGAGAGGCAGAAGAACAGGATTGAAGAACTTGACCGCAAGGCCAATCCTCAGCGGTACCGGCTCTCATCAGGAGCGGAACTCATCGGTTATCGCTTCCTTGGCAACAACCCTTATACTGTCACCCTGAAAATCTGGACAAAGGTTAAGAATATTGAGCATACCGCTGTCACCTACCTCAGCGACAGCGACAAGAGATTGAAAGCCTTTGGCAATGGAGAACTGACGGAACACGAGTTTGTCAACGCCTGTTTCAGTGCAGCCGAGCAAGTCAGCGAGATACAAGCCAATTTGCTAAGTGCTGCCATTGAACTGGCAACAGGCGGAACAGCTCAACCTTATGTAGGCACTGGTGGTGGAGGCTCAACATCTGAATTGCCTTGGAGGGATAAAGACAAAAATTTCAATAAACGAACAGCAATAAAACGACATTAGTTAGCAAAATAAGTCAGTTTTTGTTCCCCAATTGAGCCCAAACTCCTTTTTTACATCATCAAATTGCAGATTTTCGTCTATTTATGCGAGTGTCTGTAATTATTTTTATACCTTTGTAGCCAAAAAATGACAATTCTTTCCAAGAAAAGTCTCTTTTTACAAGAGTAATCTCTAATGATAGCAGTGGAAGAAAAGGATTTGCAGTCTGTCAAGACTGATGCTTCATTGTATAATGGTCAACCGACTGACACTGGCACACAGTGTCACAATGTAGGAGTTACATCCAGCACGCCCTCCATCCTGAAAAACAAGGATGGGGTGTCGGTAGAGAGTGTCCATACGCATAGTAAGCAGGTATGTATTGAGGGTATCATACGAAAAGCAAAGGAGATTATCGATGCCCGCAACATAGAAAGTTATGCCCCGATGCGTTATAAACAGATTACGAAGCATGGCAAAAAGCATATTATCACCGAGCCTCTTATCTCCCCATACACACTTCGCCTTTGTCAAATGGTAGTAGGCAAGGTCGTAGAACCATTGTGGAATAACGAATGGTTGAGACCAGAATTGGTAACTAATATCCCATACGTATAGTATAGTTAAAGGAGAAACGCTTAAGAAGGTAACTCCTGTAATTACGTTTAGGAAGACAAGGAAGTACGAGGAATCTAATAATTAAAACGAATCTAAAATTTAAAAGATATGGATAAGATTTTAATCAAAGAAACAAAAACTGTCCATGAACTAATAATAAAAGCCATTGCGTCATGTCGAAAAGACGATGACGGTTTCGTGGATTGCATGAATGTTGGCAAGTCGATAGCTTATGAAGGTTATTGTTTTGAACATAAGCTTAGTGATATTATTTGCAGAGAAGAATATCTCTTTGAAACAAAGGTTATACAAAAAGGTGGCGGTACTATTCGTGTCGTTCGTCTAAAAGACGCCAGAAACGACAAGAAACAGAATATACCTAAATACAATTCAAATGCACCAAGAATCCCTAACATAGAGGAGGTTAAGAATCTTATAAACGATTGGAAAATTGGTACCAATCCTATCGTTGGACAATATTATTATAATAGCGAAAAAAGCTATTATGGATTTAGATATATTGCCACACTCACATTTAACGATTTAACCTATTTGGATGAGAAAGAAGTTGAAATAGTTCTTAATGATCCTATTGAGTCCTTGACAATAAATGAATTTTATGAATTTCAATGGGTTATTGTCAAGTGTAATGATCAAAGAGGTTATCGAATGGATGTAATGCCAGGTACTACTTTTAAGTCTATTGAGCCAAAGCAATTGGTTAATAGGCTTCACAAAGTATGGGCAAATTGTGATCCAACAATCTCTAATCAGATGAAAAATACCATGAAAATGGTTAGTACACAATTAACTGCAAGTAGTGATGGTACATTTATATATGAGTTGTTGCAGAATGCGAACGACTATCCGATGGAAGACGAATCAGGTAATCCTATTCCTGTAAATGTTGAGTTCCATATCACTGGCGAATATTTAATTTATAGACATTCTGGTGATTTCTTTACCCCTCGAAACATTGCAGCAATAAGTAAGCTGGCAGCAGGTGAGAAAAAGGCGAAAAAGAATGCAATCGGTTATAAAGGTATTGGTTTTAAGACTATTTTTAATGGAAATGACTATGCTTATCTTAGGACTGGAGAATATTCTTTAAGATTTGATGAGTCTTCTCGCATTTCAAGAGATGATCCCTGGCAGATTATGCCAATATGGACTGATAATCAAAATGTCGATAGAAAGGTAAAGCAGCTATTTGACAAAGGAGAAGAACGCTTTAGAGTTCAGATGGCAATTCGACCAAAAGACCAAAATCAATTAAGAGGTGATGAAAAAAATGCCTATGAACATCTTTTCCTTGATATTTTTAAGGATGAAAAGGACATTCTATTTGTTCCAAACTTACATAGTGTACAAATATTTATTGATGGACTTCCTCGCAAAAAATGTACAAAACGAAGCAATAACTGGGTTCTTACACAAGATCCATATGTTTACTCATTCACAGAAAATGAGATAAAAGACATTAACGCTGAAGTATTGGCATCTGATGGAAAGATCCCTGACAAGTACAAGAACTTTGAAGATACACGAGTAATGTTTGCATGTAGAAGAAACGGTAAAAATCTTTCAGCCGTTGAAGGCTCTACTGTGAATTGCTATTTACCTACTCAGGCTAAATTCGGCTTCCCATTCATGTTTAATACAGACATGATTCCAACAGGTCCTCGTGATAATATAGAACCTGAGATAAAATTGAATGAACGTTTTGCAAAAATTGCTGGACGTAAATTCGTTGAATGGATTCGGGATCTTGTTCTATCTGGAGATTATAGCTATAAATCAATTTTTAATCTTATACCAGACTTTGATTATTGCAGAGAACATCATTCATCATACAAGAAATTCATTACAGCTTTTGAAAATGGTTTTAAGGAAGCTCTCGTTGAGATACCTATTGTACCAGTTATTAAAAAAGATGATGTAATTGCTGTCGAGAAAATTTGTAATGTTCTTTTTGACACAACAAAGATAACCGAAACAAATGTAATGACGGATGAGGAATTTATGAGATTCCTTAATTCTGAATGCAATTTACCTCACACAGAACTAAGAAAGGATTGTGATTCGTTTAATAAACTATTCACAACATTCCATAATCAAGAAAAGGAGTTCACGGAAAAGAATTTGATACTTTTCTGTGAAAATAATCTTTTCCTTGATTGGATGTCCATAAAGTCTAATAATATCAAGTTCATTTCTTTTATTTACAAAAAGAAGTGGCTAAAGAACTATTCAAACAAGAAGATTTTCCTAAGCGAAGACAATGGCAATCAACTGTATAATTCAGGTGATTTGTATTTTGATGATGTACAGTACATAAGAGCAAGATTTGTGGAATATACAAGTCAGTTAAATTGCCTTTCATATGATTTCATAAAAATCCTAAATTCTTCGACTGATATGTCACTAGATGAATATAGTGTTAAAAATATGTTCAAAGCATTCTCCGCTAAAACATTTATTGATAATATTTTGTTCAATGAAGAAAATTCAGATAAGGCTATAAAATATCTGTCAACCTTCGGTAAATCAATTGATTTCATACATACACTTGCTTACTATGGAATTGCAGATTCAAAATACAAATTCCTACCTTTATTCGACATCAACAAAAAGTTAGTAGATGATTATAATCGATGTGTTTATTTTGACTCCACCGAGGCAGAAGTTGCACTAAATCACAAATGGCTAGATAAAGAATGGGCTAGTATAATTTCTAATGAATATTTTGTTAAAGACGAAAGCTTTAACAATTCTATTCTCGCTGTTATATCAAAGCTTGGTGTAAAGTCATTCTCTAATAAGTCATTTATAAAAGAAATTATTCTTAATCAGAATAATCTAATTACTCTATCAGCTAATATCTCAACAGACTTAACAACAAATGTAAGCTTTGTTAAATACTTGTTTAGCAACATCGATTCAGTTGAGAATAATCAACTTATACATTTCCCTTTGTTTGTACAAGACGCAAAAGGAAATGAGACAACTCATGTCAATGACGTTGATGAGAAAATATTTATATACGCTGAGAGTTACAATGAACATGCCAAGAAACTTTGGATAGAAAAAGATTGGATGTATTCTTTGAATGAAGATTATTTTAATCTTATGGTTGATACTGGCAATGATAAGGATTTACAGGCTCAGAAAAAAGAGATTCAGTCATTTTTCAGGATAAATTTGATGTAAAATCTTTCGGTCAGGCAAACTTCTATTACAACGTTTTAACGAAGAAGTTAGATGCAATATATAGTAAACTGACAAATGAAGAACTTCTATTAGATTTCTATAACTACTTAAATAAGAATTACGATATTCTCTTTGAAGGTAATGGCAATATTCGAGGAGAAAAGACATTTGCATCAATGCCATATATAAATGGCAATGACGAAATAATTGCAACTATAGATAGTCAAGCTGTTAAGTATTTATATAGCGAAGAAGTTATCAGCTTTAACCAAGAGTTATGGTTACCCGCAAATTTGGTAATAACCTCATCAACTAAGTATTCTACCTACGGAACAAAAGTACTAGAGAAACTTGGGTTTGGAGAATACAATATGACAGACTTTTTAACTCTGTTATATTCGGAAAAAAGGCATTCTTACTAGAGGGATTAAAAAACTATGAAAAGAATGTTTCATTTCATAAGTTTATGATTTCCCATCGAGCCGATATTGCACTTACAGAATTGCAAAACAAATTACCAAATTATCCAGTCTTTTTAACAGGAGCCAATAACCAAAAGGTATATTCTTCGACTTCAACTGGGCATAACTTATCTTCTCCTGAAATATTGAAATTTGTAGATAACGGAATTATTTCCATAAATGACATAGATATTATCGACTCTGCTTATATGGTAAGTGGGGCTGTTGATTATTGGTGCAACATTTTAAAAAATAATACATTCGATCTATCCCGTATATCGCTTTGGCTTACAAAGACAAAATATTCATTAATTAATAATTTTGCGACAGACAATCAGAAACAAGATGGTAATAAGAACAATGTAATTCTGTGGAATACTATAAAGGATGTATATTGTAATACAGAGGATATTAAAGTATTCAACGCATTACCATTTATCGCTAAGAATCAGAATATTGAAAAGGTAAGTTGTATATTTTTGTATTTAAATAGTAATCCAAAGACTTATATATCAGATGCGTATCGAACACAAAAAGGAACTGATGCCCAATTAAAAAAGTATGATCCAAAAGATGCATATCTTGTTGATGAACGCTATCTTCAGGGAGATACCTCTGTTGAGAATATTACAAGTTGGTTCAATTTCTGGAAGAAATTAGGTGTAAAACATGAAATTACTGAGATTCTTATCTCTAGCGTTATACCTAAATTACATACATTGGATCTTTTTGATGTCGCTAGTGTGTTGCTTTCAAATAGAGACGAACTTAAGGAAAAAGGATATGATATTGATAAATTCATAAGCCTTAGAGTTCAAACTATAGATAACACTTTCCAACCTGTAAGCGAGGTAAGACTTATCAAAGGTGTAGAAAATGAACCTATCAAGTCTATACGTCTTCGAAAGCAAATAAACGATTCCTATACATCAGAAGTAAAGAATTTTATTCTGGAAATTGCTGAAAAAGCTCAAAGTAAGAACATAATAACCTCAGAAGATGAATGGGTAAATCGTAAGATTAAATTCATTAAATCTTCACTTATGGTGAATCTCAATTCTGAGCAAGACAATTTGCGTGGAATATCAAGAGGCATATATGAACCTTTACTGCATGATATTATTCTCTATTGTGCAAAATTATACCAGACCAAAGAGTTGCCATCTAAACCATATGCAGCAACATTAAAAGAACTGCTAATCAAAGGAGAGGATGGCATTTTCCACGTAGGCTCTGATTTAACCTTAGGTTCTTCGTATCTCCCAAAGACCTCTAAACATGGGGCTTGTGATTTTCAGGGTGACAGTATAAAGGCTAACAGCATCATCAAGTATCTATCTAAAGAGTATTTAGAGTATGACAATTGGGTTGTTGTAAGAGATTTTTTACGAAATAGTGGGGTGTTCACTTCAAATTTGAAGAGAAGCACATACCTTTATTGGAGAACCATCAGTTTGCTCTCTATTTCTGGAATATCTATATTAGTATGCCAGACATGCTGGATTCTGTCCAAAAATTAATAACAGACAATAAGATAACAGCACAGACAAAATGCGTTCCAACTGCCACAGAAACAGAAAAGCCATGTAATTTGTACAATAGAAAAACTATTGGCAATATGGTAAAGCGTATTCCAGAGAAATGGCCAACTTTAATATGTGATGAATCTATACCTTCATCTATTGATGGTAAAGACAACCCTATAGATAAAATCTCTGGGTATAAAGAACAACTTTCTGGTAAACATTGTTTCCTCTATTTGGAAAACTCAGATCCTTCACATCATGAATTAAGGAGAAAAGCTTTGGAATGGATTATTGCAGACAAAGCCAATATAACAGCTGAAGATATAACCAAATATAGAGACAGTTCTACATCATATTGGCTGAACTGTGATAAGAAAAAGATGTTGATAAAGAATATGTGTGCTATTGATCCTACAGATGCATACATAGTACAGCATTTTAGTACTGATCCTCATATTCTACAAGAAACGCTCTTTCCTTCAGGCAAATTAAATGAAGTTTGCTCATTACTACGTATAGATGTACTGTCAAAACAAAAGAGTTTTACTGCTACACCTCTGAATTACAAGACAGAATCGTTGGAATGTAAGAGAGTATTGAATCAGAGAAGTTTACTTCTTGCAGCAATAGTAGGAAAGGAAGATAGTGAATCATGGCAAGAGGCATATAAAGCTTACAAAGTAAACGTTGACAAGTGTTCATTTGTCAATTGCGGTTCTATTGAACTAACATGTAAAATTATGCCAGATATTAAGAATGACGATGCAATCATGTTCTTCAGAGACACAGATACCGAGACATTCTACTATGTGGAAAAATGGCAAGGAAAAGTATTCTATGAAGAGTTTGTAAAGGCATGTTCTGAAGCATTAGAGGTACCGTCGTCAGCAGATATGATGTTAGTTGGTAATATTCTTGATGAAGATTTGTCCATTGTTGGTTTAACCAAATTGGTCGATAGATACTGTTCCCTTCTTCTTGAAGATAAGGATTTTTATGAAGAACTTATTCTTCAATTCCCAGGACTAACTAACAAACTATCTTTGCGTGAAACGGTGGAGGAAACCGATACAAACTATGATGTACCGGCAGAGACTTCTATAAGTACAAAGAAGTATGAGAGTACCGAAGAAGAATCAGAGACTCATACTGGCGATATTCCTGACACTACAGAGTCTAATGAAGATGATATGTCTACAAAAAGTTCTGGTATTAGAACTGAAGATGGTCACGAAACTAATGAGCAAGAAGACCAAAACATCAAGCACAATGATTCTTCTACGACAGAAGCTAAAGTTGAAAAACAAGTTACCAAAGAAGATTCAGGAAATGTTTCATCTGCATCGAGAACATATAATACAGATACCAGTTCTACAGGTAATCAGGAGAGAACACGTAAACCTGAAACAACAAGCAGAACTGAACCAATGAAGCGTACCCAAGAACTTTCAACAAGAACAAGAAAACCACAAAAATCTGTTCTATATGAAGAAGATTCTATTTCCGAGAAGTACAAGCCAAAGGGTAACAATGCTGACATTACTGACTGGAAGAAGAAGCAGCAGCAAATAGAATTAGGTGTTGCAGATCCTAATAGTTCTGAACTTGAAGCATGTCGTTCTTTAATTGACAGTTCAAAAATGATAATGAAATCATTGATGAGCAGTACCTTTCTCGTTATCGTCTTTATAATTACCTAACAAACGTAGAAGGTATTGAACTTGGAGATAAACGAGAGTTCGTAAATAACAAATCAAAGGGTTCTTTTGACCTTGACACCAATAAAGGTTACATCCATGCACGTAGCGCAAAGGGTGGAATATTGTTCATCTCAAAGTTCTTATGGGAAAAATTGAATGAAGAAGGTCATAGACTCTGTATGTATTATGGTAATAAAGGCTCAGAGTTCAAATTGATAGATAGTGTTTCTCAGTTAATTGAACTTGTAGGTGATGACAACATTATTGTACAAGTTAAGGGATCAGAGAAATACAATACCATTCAGTCAATATTCTCTGGTAGTCTGAAAGAGAATGGACGCGCTTACGTACTTATCCGTATAAAGAGTAATGAGCGATATAATGCATTATTCGTTAACATTTATAATAACAATGATGATAACGACGCAGGATTCTAAATATGAACGAAGTACTATGTAATTATAAACGGTTCTTTGAAGATCAGATTCAAGAATCAGAACAAGAGTTTGTGTCATACCTCAAATCCCCATTAAGTTCTCTTTTCCAGGAAGATAGAGTTTTTTGGGGGAAGGTTGTGTCTATTAATGAAAACCTTGGTCATATTACGATTCAGGTTCCAAAAGGTCATTGTCCAAGATTAAAAATTAGTATGTCTTTTAGCATACTTCGAAGAATGCATGGAATGAATTGGGAAGTAATATTTCACAATGGACTTGTCAATGCAAACAATTTCTTGAAAATACATCCTACCATACTATGTTTTCTGATATAAAGCCATTATATTTCAAGAAACCAGACGAAAGTCATGATTATATTGGTTGTTCAGGAGTAGATTTGAAGCTTTTTTTAAGCATAAAGCAAGCATTAGAAGATGGTCGAAGTGTTTGGTATTTAATGACAGAAACATTTCCTCCTACTCAATATCTGCAGAATCTCTGTAATTATATAGACAGATATAATGGCGACCCAGAGTTACTTGTTATGCCTAAAATTTCTTATGATGATTGGAAACCAAAGGAATTGACAAATCATGATGATATAGCAGGTTGCATCGTTAATAAGCTTGATAGTGAGAATCTTTGTATATTACAGGGTCCTCCTGGAACAGGAAAAAGTTATACTATTGCCACTATTGTTTCACGTTATATAGAAGAAGGAAAGACTGTATGTGTTACTACTATGAGTAACAAAGGTCTAACAGAACTAATAGAAAAAGAGCCATTGAACAAAGCTAGAGAAGAAGGTAAAATTTCTAAAACTCTGTTAACTGCAGATGAACTTAAACAAATAAAAGGTACAAAGATAGCTGGAAAAGATCTTGTTGTACCTTCCGGTGAACTTTTGTGCTGCACATATTATATTTTATCAAGCAAGTATTCAACTAATGCAGACTATATAGTTGAACCTATTTATGACTTGGTTGTTATTGAAGAGGCATCACAAGCGTATTTAACTTCTATCGCTGCATTTAAGCGTTTAGGAAGACAATGCCTTATAGTTGGTGATCCAATGCAGCTGCCTCCTATTGTGTTAAATCCACAAAAAAGTGAATACATACAATGGAATGTAGATATTCAAGCGAATGGTCTCAAAACATATGCATTAGGAACTGATACATCAAGTTTTAGAATAACAACATCTTATCGATTAACCGATGAGAGTTGCCTGTTAACAGGTTTATTCTATCAAAATAGTCTCAAATCTGTTCAAAAAAGAAGCGATTACATTTGAGAAAATCAGTGACAAGGTCTATTTCCCACAAAAAGGGTGGAACAATAATTAAGCATGTGTCTGGGGCAATGGATGCCGTATGCTCTAAAGCTGCAAGAAATACTATCAGAAGTATCGTTACATGGATAAGCGAAAACTATCCAAAACGTACTATTGGTATAATCTCGCCCTTTAGACAAACTGTTCAGGAATTACAAAGAGAATTCTATATTGAAAACCAATCTATAGACATTACCGTTGAAACGATTGACAGGATTCAGGGTATGACTGTCGATTATACAATTTTGTATTTCCCTCAAAGAAACATCTCTTTTGCACTAACAGAGAACAGATTTAATGTTGCAACAAGTCGTTCAAGAAGTACAACACTAATTATCAGTGATGTTCCTCTAGAGATTTTTACAACAATATCTCCTATTGTTTCCAAGTACCTCTACAGTTGTACACATATCGATGGTAATGTACTAACAGTAAGGTCTCAATCATCAGAACACGATAACAGCCAATCGCCAAATGGACTAAAGGTTATTAAAAAAATAGATTTGTCAAAATTTGAAACTTCAAAACAAAAGTCTGTCAAGTCATTTACTAAAGAGAATATCTATATTATAGACACTAACGTTTTTGTAAACTGCCCAGACATAATTTCGAAAATTGATTCCAAATATAAAGTCGTACTATCAGCAAAAGTTATTGATGAACTTGACAAACTCAAAATCAAACTAAGTAATGACGAAAAGCGAATTGTTGAAACTGCACTTAAATTGATTAACAGAGCTATGGACAACGAAAACGTTTCAATGGAATTGTCTGATCCTACCTTATTACCTGATGATTTTAACAAGAAATCTCCAGATAACAACATTTTGACAGTTGCGTTGAAGTTCAAGGATGAGAACCCAATTCTGCTAACGTCTGATAATGGATTACAAGTGAAGGCAAAGGGACTCAAAATTACAACTATTACTTTGAAAGAGTTTCTTAAACGTTAAATTATATATGACCGAACTCGAACTACAGCAATACCTCCTCCGCGAGTACCCACAAGAGAATGCTCGATGTGAGTGGAAGGAATTTAAGAATCTGAAGAACTCGTTCTGTGGGGACGAGAAGGATGATGTAATTTCCTATGTGTCAGCTATCGCCAACATGGAGGGAGGGCATCTTGTGATAGGCGTAAAGGACAAAACGCTTGAAATAGTGGGAACAGACATTTCAAGGCTTACTTTCAACGGACAACCAGCCAATCCTCAATCGGCAGCATTCAAACTAACGGAACAGTGTACTTACCTGTCGTTCGAAGGATTATCCATTAAAGAGTATGTGACAGATGATACCCAGAAGAGGGTATGGATTATCCATGTTCCTAAGCATCTTCCCCGCCGTCCTGTATTAGCTCACAAAAAAGCTTGGCAGAGAATTGAAGATTCTCTCGTAGAACTTACATCTGAACGGATGAATGTAATTCTGGACGAACCTATAAGTGGAACAAAAGACTGGTCTGCCGAAATCGTCCCCGATGCTACTGTTGAGGATCTTGACGAGGTTGCTATTGCCAAGGCTCGTATGATGTTCAAGAAGGTTCACAGTCGCATACCAGCAACGGAAGTAAACGCTTGGGATGCAAAGACATTCCTCGGAAAATGTGGGTTAACAAAAAATGGAGGCATTACGCGTGCAGCCATCATCCTGCTTGGTAAATACGAATCAGCCTTCAAACTTCGTCCTGTTGTCGCTCAGGTAACTTGGACACGCAGGGATGCAAATCAAGATGTGGTGGACTACGAACATTTCACTGTTCCATTCATACTGACAGTAGATGAAATTCTCTCAAAGATTGAAAATCTGACTTTGCGTGAAATGCCTGGTGGTACGCTTTTCCCAGATACAATGAAACAGTATGATGACTACACTATACGCGAAGCACTTCATAACTGCATTGCTCATCAAGATTACACGATGCAACAGCGTGTCAATTTCGTTGAGAATCCCGGCTACCTATATTATTCCAACGCCGGTACTTTCATCCCCGGAACTTTGGAAAATGCTTTGAGAAATGAGGAATCTCAGACCTATTTCCGCAATGAATGCCTATGCAAGGCAATGGTGGACTTCAATATGATTGATACCGTAAGTCGAGGTATCAAGAAGATGTTTAACGAGCAATGGCGCAGACACTTCCCTATGCCGGATTACGAAATTGACGCAGGAAGGAAGAAAGTGGTAGTACGTATCTATGGTAACGAAATAAATAAGCGATATACGGACTTATTGAAAACAAACAATACCCTTTCGCTATGGGATTGTATATCGCTTGACGCTGTGCAGAAAGGCAGGCTTATACATGAGAATGTGGCAAAAGACCTCTTATGCAGGGGGCTGATTGAGGGTGAGGCACCAAATTATAACATTTCATTAGGTGTTGCTAAAAATACGCACCAACTACCTTCATATACCAAGACAAAAGGTTTGGATAAGGAAAAACTTCGTCAGATGATTCTACAATATCTTAAAAATACTGGTAATGAAGGTGCGAAAAGAGATAGCATATATGAATATATCAAAGATGTGTTACCATCAGGTAAGACAGAAGAACAAAAGCTACGTAGTTTAGGAGATATATTGAAAGCCATGAAAAAAGAAGACTTGATACGGACAGATGGGCGAAATTGGTTTGAGAAGTAAACGACGTTTGAATCCAGCAAATTCCGTCGAAATTCGACGGGAAACAAAGAGAATTCCGTCGAAATTCATACCATTCCGTCGAAATTCGACAAAAGATATAACGGAAACCGACCGAAAAAGTCCTAATCTGTCCAAGAAACCGACCGATTTATGAAAATCCGACCGTTTTTATTCAAAATATGATGGACAATCAAGATTCAGATGTTAGTAAGTAAAATAATTCACAAGAGATATGTTATTCGGAAACAAAATAAAGAGAACTTAGAGACGAGCAAGGCTTGTTGCAACGCCAACTGGCAGCTGCATTAGAGATTGATACCCCCATGTTCAGTAAGATTGAGCGTGGAGACAGACGAGCCAAACGAGAGCAAGTAGTCAAACTTGCAGAATTGCTGCATCAAGATGAAAACGAGATGCTGAAACTATGGCTTGCCGACAAAGTGATAGATGCCGTAGGAACAGAACATGACCATATTCTGAAACGCGATGCCATAGAAGTGGCACAAAAAACAATCTTGTAAGACTACGATTATGGATGCAGACACCATCATGAGAAGATTGCACGAGTTGGAAGAAGAGAATAAACGGTTGAGGTCTCTTCTTGCCGAGCATGGCATACCGTTTGAGGCGTGTGTCCATGATGGTAATCTTGCTGTACCCCAATATTCAAAGCTAACGTCTTCTTCCGTAAGCCTTTCTTTGCAGGAAAAAGTTGGATTGTTCCAGAGCCTATTCAAAGGTCGTGAGGATGTGTTTGCTAAAAGATGGCATAGTGAAACGACTAAGAAGTCTGGCTATCAGCCTGTATGTGAACGTGAATGGAACAGGGAGTTCTGCGACAAGCGGAAATACAAATGTTCCGAATGCCCTAACCGGAAGTTCGCACCTTTATCATACGAACACATTTTTAACCACCTTGCCGGTAAAGACAACTATGGGCGTGATGTAGTTGGTTTATATCCTATGTTGAACGATAATACCTGCTATTTCCTCTGTACTGATTTCGATGACAAGATTTGCGAGCATGGGTATCAGAATGATGTTCTTGCCTTTGTTGGTGTATGCAAGGAATGGAGAGTTCCTTGCTATATAGAGCGGTCACGCTCCGGCAATGGGGCACATGTGTGGGTGTTCTTTGACACTGCCATTGCAGCCATTAAAGCAAGACGACTGGGAAAGTCAATTCTATCAGAGGCCATGAATAAGGATGTGTACCTATCCTTCAAATCGTACGACAGGTTTTTCCCGAACCAAGACACCTTACCTGATGGTGGATTGGGAAATCTCGTAGCTTTACCATTGCAAGGACAGGCGCGAAGAAAAGGCAACAGTGTATTTGTTGATGAAAACTTCCAGCCGTATCCCGACCAATGGACTTTCCTTCTCGGCATTCAGAAACTGTCAGAAGCAACCGTTGATGACATTCTACAGAAACACACTTCTGTATTGGGAGAATTGACAAAAAGTAGCGAGGGAAAGCCTTGGGAGATACCTAAACCCGAAACGATTGACCAATCGGATTTCCCGTCAAGCATGACATTGACAAGGGCGAATATGCTGTACGTCCCCTTGGCTTGTCTGTCGGCAAAGGTCATCAACTATCTCAAGCGAATGGCAGCATTCCATAATCCGGAGTTTTATGCCAAACAAGGTATGCGGCTGTCAACTTATGATGTTCCCCGTATTATCTCATGTTCAGAGCTGACAGACAACTACATTGCCCTGCCTCGTGGTTGCGAGGATGATGTGGTGGAGACACTTGAAGCAAACAATGTAGAATACTTCATAGATGACAAGATCTGTCATGGACGAAACATCGATGTGTCATTCAAAGGTGAACTACGTAATGAGCAGCAGCAAGCTATGACCTTTATGCTTTCTCATCCAGTTGGAACACTGTCTGCCACAACGGCTTTTGGAAAAACGGTATTTGCCATTGCGATGATTGCCCAAAGGAAAGTGAACACGTTGATATTGGTGCACAGAAAATCTCTACTCGACCAATGGAAGAAGCAATTGAACGACTTTTTAGAGATTAACGAAGTCATTACGGACAACTCAAAACGAAGAAAGAGCCATCTTTCGCCCATAGGGGAACTGTGCTCGGGAAAGGACTCTCTGCATGGACTGATTGACATAGCCCTGATACAATCATGCTTGGAAAACAATGAGGTCAAGCCTTTTGTTCGAGACTATGGCATGGTGATTGTTGACGAATGTCATCATGTCTCATCTGTAAGTTTTGAACAGGTGCTGAAGCAAGTAAACGCTCATTACGTTTATGGACTTACTGCCACACCTATACGTAAGGATGGACATCAGCCCATCATTTTTATGCAATGTGGAAAGATACGATATACTGCGGATGCAAAAAGCCAGATGGACAGACAAGGTTTTGTTCGTATCCTAATACCGCGTTTCACATCTTTCCGTAATGTCTCGCCTGATACCAAAACATATACTCAAACCATAGAGGCTTTGTCAACAGACAAAGTGAGAAACAACCTCATCATTGAGGATGTGAAAACTGTAATTGCAGAAGGACGAACTCCAATCATCCTTACAAACTTGACATCCCATGTGAGAATCCTGACGGAATTGTTGCAGCCTCATGCAATGCATGTAGTCAGCCTTGTCGGTGCAGACTCTGCAAAAGAGAAAAATATGGCAATGGAAAAATTGGATAAGATTGCCGATTCTGATTCTTTGGTCATAATTGCCACAGGCAAATACATAGGTGAAGGCTTTGACTATCCCAGACTTGACACACTGTTTCTTGCGCTACCCATTTCATGGAAAGGGAATATAGCTCAATACGCAGGAAGGCTGCATCGTGATTATGATGGAAAGAATGAGGTGCGCATCTATGACTATGTAGACATACGTGTTCCTCTCTGCGATTCAATGTATCGTAAGCGATTGAGAGGGTACGCATCTGTGGGCTATGGTGTCCCGAAACCAACAGGTGGAAACAACGTTTCAAAGCAAGAATTGATTTATGATGGTCAGACTTTTTCCGAACCATTCCGTCAAGACCTGCTTGCAGCCAAACATAGCATAGTCATCTCTTGCCAAAAGATAAAGTTCAAATACACCCCTCGGCTACTATCTTTGTTACGGGAACTTATGACCAATGGTATTGAAGTCGTTGTTTGTATCAAGGAACAAGGTTATATCGAAAATGAATTACGGGAGAATGGCATAGATGTACAGTGCGATGAAAACCTGTCAGTGCAATGTGCGATAATCGATAAAAACACTGTTTGGTATGGCAGCATCAACTTCTTTAGGTACAACACAGAAGAGAATAACGTGATGCGAATTGTCGATTCAGCTATAGCCAATGAATTGCTGGATATTATATGTGGGTAGTGTTAATGAATGTAAACTGCAAATGGTGGAATAAAACACGCTCAATTATCGTTTTCAATTCGTGTAAGGAGGAAACAATGACCTTAACAAACGATGGGAAACATGTGGTATCAAAATATCCTTTCAGTTATATATAAGTACTGATATACAGATTGTTAAGAGTCTCATTTAGGTTCAAGCGCGAACGGAAAACCGGCAATCAGCTTTGTTGTTGAAGAAGGTATGCCGGAGGAAGGCTACAAACTCTCCGTCACCCCCGACCTCATCACGCTGAGCGCCTCTCAACCTAACGGTTTTTTCTACGGTGTACAGACTATTTTCCAACTGCTCCCCCGGCAGTTTACGGAAAACAAGCGGATAAAAAAGCAAATTGGTCGATCCCTGCCGTAGAAATCGAAGATGCCCCCCCGTTTTGCTCATCGCGGACTGATGTTGGATGTTTGCCGTCATTACGTACCGATTGACTACATTTACAAGTTTATCGACCTGCTGGCTATGAACAAAATGAATGTTTTCCACTGGCATTTGACAGACGATCAGGGATGGAGAATCGAAATCAAGAAATACCCCAAACTGACGGAAATCGGTTCCAAACGTGAAAAGACACTGGTGGATTATTATTATGTAAACTATCCGCAGGTGTTTGACGGAGAGGAACATGAAGGATATTACACACAGGAACAAATCAAGGATGTGGTGGCCTATGCCGCAAGCAAATATATCAATGTCGTTCCTGAAATAGAAATGCCGGGACACGCGCTGGCTGCACTCGCTTCTTATCCGGAATTGTCTTTTGATTCAACGCAAACGTATAAAGTATCTCCTACCTGGGGCGTATTCGAGCAAGTATTCTGTCCGAGCGAAACGACTTTCAAGTTCTTTGAAGGGGTGATGGATGAAGTTGTAGAGTTATTCCCCAGCGAATACATTCATATCGGTGGTGACGAATGTCCCAAGACAGCATGGAAGAACAGCGCTTTCTGCCAACAGTTAATCCGCCAACTGGGGTTGAAAGATGATGTAACTCCAAGCAAAGTGGATGGCGTAAAACATAGCAAAGAAGATAAACTGCAAAGTTACTTCGTCACTCGCATGGAGAAATACCTGAATGACAAAGGACGCAAGATTATCGGCTGGGATGAGATTCTGGAAGGCGGGCTGGCTCCGAATGCAACTGTCATGTCATGGCGTGGTGTAGAGGGTGGTCTGAATGCTGCCAAAGCCGGACACAATGCCATTATGACTCCGATGCCCTACGCTTACCTCGACTTCTATCAGGAAGACCCGGCTATCGCCCCGACTACCATTGGCGGATATACTACTTTGAAAAAGACATACAGTTACAATCCTGCCCCGGATGATGCGGACGAACTGGTGAAGAAACATGTCATTGGTATGCAAGGCAACATCTGGAGAGAATACATGAAAAACTCCGACCGCACGGATTATCAGGCTTTCCCGCGCGCAATGGCTATCGCGGAAACCGGGTGGACACTGGATGCCAACATTATGGCTGGACGAGATTGAAGCGTATTAACCAAGTGTAAATCATCTTAGAGTAAACCCAATATAAAAAGAACGGTGGACACTAGTTTCTAACCGATGTCCACCGTTTTTATTTTAAGAGTTACCACACCGGAATTGTGTGATTACTATCCTTCGGTTTTATACTGAACATTATATTTATCAGATAAGTCCTTTTGCAGAAAGGTAACGTTCTGCCTCAATAGCAGCCTTGCATCCGCTTCCCGCCGCTGTGATGGCCTGACGGTAATGAGGGTCGGCAACATCTCCCGCTGCAAACACTCCGGGAACTTTCGTACGGGGGCTGTCACCATCTGTAATAATGTAACCCACTTCGTCAGTATCGATATAGTCTTTGAAAATATCCGAATTAGGCTTATGACCGATAGCCAGGAAGAAACCGTCGATAGGCAGGCTGTAACGTTCTTCATCCGGTTCGCCCCAACGTTTCACAAGGTTTACACCTTCCACTCCATTGTCACCGTACAAACCAACAGCATTGTGTTCAAAAAGCACTTCAATCTTCTCGTGATTCATCACGCGCTCCTGCATAATCTTCGATGCACGCAGGAAAGGCTTACGGACAATCAGATATACTTTCGATGCAAGTCCGGCAAGATAAACCGCTTCCTCACAAGCCGTATCGCCGCCGCCAACTACCGCTACGACCTTCTTGCGATAGAAGAAACCGTCACAGGTAGCACAGGCGCTGACACCCATGCCGGCATATTTCTTCTCGTCTTCCAGTCCTAAATACTTAGCTGTTGCCCCGGTAGAGATAATCAACGTCTCCGCTTCGATTTCTTTTTCTCCGTCAATCGTTATTTTATAAGGAGCCTTGCTCAAATCCGCTGCAGTAGCAATACCGAAACGTACATCTGTCCCAAAGCGGCTCGCCTGTGCACGCAAATCTTCCATCAACTGCGGTCCGCTGATACCTTCCGGATAACCGGGGAAGTTTTCAACATCCGTAGTTGTCGTCAACTGACCGCCGGGCTGCAATCCTTCATAAAGCACCGGACACAAGTTTGCACGTCCCGCATAAATCGCTGCCGTGTATCCGGCAGGTCCTGAACCAATAATCAGGCATTTAACTTTTTCTATTTCTGCCATTTTAATTATACCTTTATCGTTTTGTTATTCAAAAACATTTTATCTCAAATCAATAATCTCTGCATTCGGATATTGTTTTTTATCAAAAGAAAAAATACTATCCGCATAATTCAGCCGGGTCTGATAACCTGTCACGGTAATCTCATTACGCGTCTGCTGATCACGCTGCTGAAGCAGAATATATAGAGGCTCATACGTATTCTTAGTCACATAAAGAGTGATACGCTCCAAATCCTGTTTCTTATCCTTCGCTGTGAGAATTACTTCCCAGACAGCCTTTCCCCCGTAAGTCTTTACTGTTCCCAGTTTATAGGAAAATCCTTTCTGATACATATACAAGAATGTATACGGATTAATCTGTTGCAGTTCTTCCTGTGTCGGATTGCTGACGTTCACTTCATCATTCCTGACTACATAGCTCCATTGCGTTTTCCCATCAAACCAGGTTATCACTTCGGACGCCTTCAATACGAACTTCTCTCCTTTCAACTGAATCGTACCGCTTTCCGCCCCTTCCACCAAACCGTTAGTCACAGATTTAATAATGAAATCAGCCTTCACTCCGCCTGCCTTACGAAATGCTTCGGCTGTCTTATCAAGAACAGCTTTAGCCTGCGACTGCTGTTGTTGAGCAATCACAGGCAATGACAGTAAAGCTATTAAAACACTAAAAATGTATTTTCTCATTTGATTAATAAACGATTGATTACTGTAAATTGTTCAAACGCATTTCAAGATCATTATCGTCGATGCAAAGTACGTCACGCGCTTTGCTTCCCTGCGTAGGACCGACGATTCCAGCCTTTTCAAGTTGATCCATGATACGGCCGGCACGATTATAACCGATAGCAAACTTACGTTGAATTAACGAAGTGGAACCTTGCTGATGAATAACAACCAATCGGGCTGCATCTTCAAACAACGGATCGAGACGTCCCATATCAATATCCCCTACTTCACTACCGCTGTCTTCACTCACATACTCGGGCAAGAAGAACGGAGTAGGATAACCTTGCTGACGGGCAATAAACTTCGTTATTTCTTCCACTTCCGGCGTATCGATAAAGGCACACTGTACACGTACCGGATCAGCTCCCTGCAAGAAAAGCATATCCCCCTTACCAATCAAACGGTTCGCACCCGGACGGTCAAGAATAGTACGTGAATCCATCATGGCAGATACACGGAAAGCAATACGTGCCGGGAAGTTGGCCTTAATCGTACCCGTAATGATATTCGTTGTCGGACGCTGTGTAGCGATAATCATGTGGATACCGACAGCACGCGCCAACTGTGCGATACGCGCAATCGGAAGTTCCACCTCCTTACCTGCCGTCATAATCAAGTCACCGAACTCGTCGATAACAACGACAATATACGGCATAAACTTATGTCCCTTCTCCGGATTCAGACGACGGTTGATAAACTTCTCATTATACTCCTTGACATTACGCACATGAGCCATCTTCAAGAGGTCATAACGTGTATCCATTTCCACACAAACAGAATTCAGCGTTTGCACTACCTTGGTCACGTCCGTAATAATCGGTTCACCTCCATCCGGAAGTTTAGCCAGAAAATGATTCTCAATTACGGAATAAATACTAAATTCCACTTTCTTCGGATCGACCAGCACAAATTTCAGTTCTGCCGGATGCTTCTTATATAATAAGGAGGTAATGATAGCATTCAAGCCCACAGACTTACCCTGACCGGTAGCACCTGCCACCAACACGTGCGGCATCTTGCAAAGGTCGAACATAAAGACTTCGTTCGTGATCGTCTTACCCAATACGATAGGCAAGTCATATTTGGATTCCTGAAACTTCTTACTTCCGATCACACTCTGACCGGAAACAATCTTCGGATTCTTGTTCGGCACTTCAATACCGATAGTTCCTTACCCGGTATCGGAGCAATAATACGGATACCATCAGCGGAAAGGCTCAATGCGATATCATCCTCCAATCCGCGAATTTTGGAGATACGCACGCCTTGTTCGGGAGTTATCTCATACAGAGTAACCGTAGGACCGACCGTTGCCTTAATCGTGCTGATTTCAATGCCGAAGCTGCGCAACGTATTGATGATACGGTCTTTATTGGCATTCTGTTCATCCATATCAATTGTCGGATCGTCGTTTTCAAAATGCTTCATCAGGTCGATCGTGGGGAAACGATAATTCTCCAAATCTTTTGTCGGGTTATAAGGTTCCATTTCCGGTCCCTGATATTCTTCTTCCGAAGCGGCAGACTCCACTTCAAAACCGGGTTCTTCATCCTCCGAAGACTCTCCCCCAAAGGAGGAACAACATTGGAAACGGTTGGTTCGAACACCATGGTTACCCCTTCACTCTCATCGGATGAAGCGGAGGATATATCGTCCGTTTCCGGTTCACTCACCGGAAATTCTTCTTGGGGTTCTTCCGCCTGTATATCCATTACAGGTGCCGGAGGCGGTGTCTGTTTGTATGTCCGTTTCAAGTTAAATTCTACTTCCTGCGGTTGGGAGGTCGTAAATTCCTGCGGTTCTTCTCCGGTAGTGGCAAACTCTTCTTCCTCCTTCTTCTTTCGTTTCAGGAAACTCAATGCAAAAAGTTTGCGCAACCAGATAACCGTGCGCGCACTTATATATATAAAGAAGCAGATAGCAGTTATCAACAGGATCATCCATACACCGGGCACTCCTACTTGTGAAATCAGCCAACGACTGACATTGTATCCGTGCATGCCTCCCAGATAAATGAAAGAATCCTGATAATGATCCATAAAAGCAAATCCGAAGAATATGGAGAACCAGACTAATAAAAACGTGCAACCAATAAACCACTTCCACAGACGGACAACACGTACACGCATCAACTTCAATCCTGCCACAGCCAAAAAGACAAGGATAAAGAAGGAAGAGACACCGAAGCAATCATTAATCAAGTAATGAGCCAACTGCGCCCCACGCGAACCGGCATAGTTCTTCACATGATTATCGACGACCGACAAATCTGCCGGATTTCCACTGTCGATAATACTCTGGTCGGCCGCTCCCGTGAAAAAGAAAGAGGAAAAAGCCAAAAGTAAATAAACAGAAAAGATAACCAACATTAATCCGATAACAAAGTGGACAGTCTCATTCTTTAAAATTGCTGCGATTTTACCTCGGAGAAGAGGGAGTACGTTCCGTCTCCTTATCTAATTTCTTCTTTGCCATGAGTCTTTTTATTCTTTTTATAAAACCGGGATCATAATCTAAGCTGCAAAAATAATAAAAAAATAACGAGCACTACGCTCATTCAATCCTTTTTCTTACCTTTGCGTTTCAAATCAATATAGATTATGGAAAAAGAAAGCCAAACGATATTTGATAAGAACGTAATTGAGTTCGTAACGGTAGCCGCCGAATTTTGCGCATTTCTCGAACGTGCCGAACGCATGAAGCGTAGCGCTTTCGTTGATACATCATTGAAAATACTTCCCCTGCTCTATCTCAAAGCCTCTATGCTCCCCAAGTGTGAGACTATCGGGGACGAGACACCCGAGACGTATGTCACAGAGGAGATTTACGAGATTCTGCGTATTAATCTTTCAGGATTGATGGGTGACAAGGATGATTATCTGGACGTATTCGTACAAGATATGGTGTATAGCGACCAACCTATCAAAAAGTCAATATCTGAAGATCTGGCCGACATCTATCAGGATATTAAAGATTTCATATTTGTCTTCCAATTGGGGCTGAACGAAACAATGAACGATTCATTGGCTATCTGTCAGGAAAACTTCGGAATGTTATGGGGACAGAAACTGGTAAATACACTTCGCGCCCTTCATGACGTGAAGTACAACTGCAGGAGGAAGAAGAAGAGGAAGTAGGTAACGAAGAAGGATTTTACGAACCAAGCGACGACAACGATTGTTGTGAAGAAGACGGTTGTCATTGCCACGATGACGATTGTCACTGCCACGAAAGGCAGCTGTCATTGTCACCAATGATGATAAATAAAAATGATTGTAAGAAGAACTATAAATAAAGACGAAGTAAAGGAGCTCCCAAAAACTGTATTTCCGGGAAGGATTTATGTCATCCAGTCGGAAACGGAAACGGAAAAGGCAGTGGCCTACCTGTTGTCGCAGCCGATACTAGGTATCGACAGCGAAACGCGCCCTTCTTTACCAAAGGGCAATCGCACAAAGTAGCGCTCCTCCAGATTTCTTCGGAAGAATGCTGTTTCTTATTCCGGCTCAATATGACGGGACTTACACAGCCATTGGTTGACTTGTTAGAAAACCCGGGCTGTTATTAAGGTGGGCCTTTCGCTGAAAGACGACTTTATGATGTTGCATAAACGTGCTCCTTTCAACCAACAGAGTTGTATCGAATTGCAGGACTATGTACGCCAATTCGGCATACAGGACAAAAGTCTCCAAAAGATTTACGCCATCCTGTTCAAAGAAAAAAATATCCAAATCGCAACGACTGTCCAACTGGGAAGCTGATGTACTAAGTGATGGACAGAAACAATATGCTGCTACCGATGCATGGGCTTGCCTCAACATCTACAACCTGCTGCAGGAACTTAAGCAAACGGGCAATTATGAAATTGCTCCCGAAGAGAAGAAAGAAGAACATTTAATTGAATCAGATAAATAAAATACTATGCATAAAGTATACCTCAAACCCGGTAAAGAAGAGTCGCTGAAAAGATTTCACCCCTGGATTTTTCAGGTGCTATCTCCCGTTTTGACGGAGAGCCTGAAGAAGGTGAAGTAGTAGAAGTATACACCTCCAAAGAAAGAATTTATAGCCGAAGGACACTTCCAGATCGGAAGTATTGCCGTACGTGTGCTTTCTTTCCAACAGGAACCTATCGATCATGATTTCTGGAAACGTAAACTGGAAATAGCATACGATATGCGCTGTGCCATTGGTATCGCCACGAATCCGGTCAATGATACCTATCGTCTGGTTCACGGTGAAGGAGACAATCTTCCCGGACTGGTTATTGACGTTTATGCCAAAACTGCAGTTATGCAAGCTCATTCTGCAGGAATGCATGTAGACCGTATGGCCATCGCCGAAGCTTTGTCCGAAGTAATGGGAGATCAGATTGAAAATATCTATTATAAATCAGAAACGACGCTCCCCTTCAAAGCCGACCTTTTCCCGGAGAATGGTTTTCTGAAAGGAGGAAGCAGCGATAATATTGCACAAGAGTACGGCTTGAAATTTCATGTAGACTGGCTGAAAGGTCAGAAAAGACGGGTTTTCTTTGTAGACCAGCGTGAGAACCGCTCGTTACTGGAACGGTACGCCAAAGGTCGCTCGGTACTGAATATGTTCTGTTATACCGGCGGATTCTCATTCTACGCCATGCGTGGAGGTGCCAAGCTCGTGCACTCGGTAGACAGCTCTGCGAAAGCAATCGATCTGACCAATAAGAACGTAGAATTAAACTTCCCCGGTGATTCCCGCCACGAGGCTTTCGCTGAGGATGCTTTCAAATATCTCGACCGCATGGGTGACCAGTATGACTTAATCATTCTTGATCCTCCCGCATTTGCCAAACATAAAGATGCACTGCGAAACGCTCTGCAGGTTACCGTAAACTGAACGCCAAAGCATTCGAGAAAATCAAGCCGGGTGGCATCCTGTTCACCTTCTCATGTTCACAGGTAGTGACCAAGGATAATTTCCGCACTGCTGTGTTTACTGCTGCCGCCATGTCAGGACGTAGTGTGCGTATTCCTTGCATCAGCTTACCCAGCCCGCCGACCATCCGGTAAACATTTACCATCCTGAAGGAGAATACCTGAAAGGCTTGGTACTCTATGTAGAATAAGTCCGGCAAGATGTCGGAACCAGATTTCTACTCGAAGGATAAAAAAGAATATTATAAGAGGAAATCAGGAGGCAGTAACAGAAAAAACGGAGGATTCAAAGTTAATTAGAGTTAACAAATAGAAGATTTTCATGCAAAACATTATGTTCTATAACATAAAATCCCTTTATCTTTGCACTGTGTTTTTCATGGTATTAGATTTAAGGTTAATAAAGATTGGCTGTCTGGGATAGATAGCCTTCTTTTTTTATATACCCTTTCCATTCTTATTTTTTATCATAGATACTCTTCCTTCTTTGCATTTATGCCTTTTTTATCCCCTTTTTATCAATTAACTTATCCACCTAATCAACGAAAATATTATATTTGCATCTATTATTAGCAAAAGAGAAACACAAATTAAAAAAGTCATGAGTATAAAAGTTCGTTTGATTATTATGAACTTCCTGCAATTTCTTTGTCTGGGGGTCATGGTTAATATCATTAGGTGGTTACATGGGAAGAGAACTACACTTCGAAGGAGGCCAGATCGGCGCCATCTTCGCAACCATGGGGATCGCTTCTTTAGTAATGCCCGGTATCATTGGTATTATAGCCGATAAATGGTTCAATGCCGACGTTTATACGGACTTTGCCACATTGTAGGAGCAGCATGTCTTTTCTACGCCTCTACCGCTACGGGATACGACCAGATGTATTGGGCAATGTTACTCAATTTGTTGGTATATATGCCTACCCTATCGCTGGCCAATACAGTTTCATACAATGCACTGGAACAATATAAATGCGATCTGATCAAGGACTTCCCTCCCATCCGTGTATGGGGAACAATTGGGTTCATCTGCGCCATGTGGGCGGTAGACCTTACAGGATTCAAGAATTCAAGCGCACAACTTTATGTCGGTGCCATATCCGCACTGTTACTGGGAGTTTATTCTTTCACCCTGCCGGCATGTAAACCTGCCAAGACCGAAAACAAATCATGGCTTTCCGCTTTCGGACTGGATGCATTGGTATTATTAAAAGAAAGAAAATGGCAATTTTCTTCCTTTTCTCCATGCTTTTAGGTGCGGCTTTACAGATAACCAATACTTACGGTGACCTGTTTCTAGGCAGTTTTGCCGGTATTCCGGAAGTTTGCCGACTCTGGAGTGAAACATTCGGTTATATTGTTATCCATCTCACAAATGTCCGAAACATTGTTTATTCTTGCCATACCTTTCTTCCTGCGGCATTTCGGCATCAAGCAGGTCATGCTGATCAGTATGTTCGCTTGGGTGTTCCGGTTCGGCCTGTTCGGTTTTGGAGATCCGGGTTCCGGACTTTGGATGTTCATCCTTTCTATGATCGTTTACGGTATGGCCTTTGATTTCTTCAACATTTCCGGTTCGTTGTTTGTTGAACAAGAAGCCAAATCTTCTATTCGTGCCAGCGCACAGGGCTTGTTCTTTATGATGACCAACGGATGTGGGAGCTATCATCGGCGGTTATGCCAGCGGTGCCGTGGTGGATGCTTTCTCTGTATATGCCGACGGCAAATTGGTGAGTCGGAATGGATGAACATTTGGCTGATCTTTGCTGCTTATGCGCTGGTAATCGGCATTCTGTTTGCCTTGGTATTCAAGTACAAGCACCAGCAGGAGAGTAAAACAAATTAAGTAAAGAGAACGATGGACAAAAAGGTAGAATTACAAGTTATAAATATCACGAATAGCCAAGCGCAAGTAGGCGCGTTCGCTATGCTATTGGGCGAAGTGGACGGTGAAAGGCAACTGCCTATCATCATCGGTCCAGCGGAAGCCCAGGCTACCGCTTTATATCTGAAAGGAGTGAAAACTCCACGTCCGTTGACACATGATTTATTCACCACAAGCCTTACCGTATTGGGGGTAAGCCTGATACGTGTGTTGATTTACAAAGCAAAGGACGGTATTTTTTACTCCTATATTTACCTTAAAAGAGACGAAGAGATTATACGTATTGACGCACGGACTTCAGACGCCATTGCCTTGGCAGTGCGTGCCGATTGCCCGATTCTTATCTATGAATCCATCCTCGACCGGGAATGCCTGCGCATACCGGATGAAGAAAGGAACCGTTCTGAAGAAACAGTTGGTAACAAGGAATCTATGGAAGAAGAACATGAATCGTCGTCGCGCAGTGCCACTTCCAAAACACTTGAACAAGCATTGGAGCAGGCTATTAAAGACGAGAACTACGAGTTGGCCGCTAAAATACGCGACCAGATCAATCAAAGAAATAAAAATCAATAATTACTATATGCACGTTTTTTATACTCCCGATATACAGAAAAGCAACGAGCTTCCCGAAGAGAAGCACAACACTGTACCCGTGTTCTGCGGCTGGGTATCGGAGACGAAATCACGCTTACGGACGGTAAGGGTAACTTCTACAAGCTGAAATTACTGTTGCAACCAACAAACGTTGTCTGGTAGCTATCAAAGAGACAATCTTCCAAAAACCACTATGGCCGTGCCACCTGCACATCGCCATGGCACCTACCAAGAACATGGACCGTACAGAGTGGTTTGCCGAGAAAGCGACGGAAATAGGGTTTGACGAACTGACATTCTCAACTGCCGTTTCTCGGAACGTAAAGTTATCAAGACCGAACGGATCGAAAAGATTCTTATCTCGGCCATCAAACAATCACTCAAAGCCCGCCTGCCCCAACTGAATGAGATGACAGACTTCAACAAGTTCATCAATCAGGAGTTTAAGGGACAGAAGTTTATCGCTCACTGCTACGAAGGTGAGAAACCTCTGCTGAAGGACGTACTAAAAGCCGGAGAAGACGCCTTGGTGCTGATCGGCCCGGAAGGAGATTTCAGTGAGGGCGAAGTAGAAAAAGCTATTGAACGGGGATTCACGCCGATCAGCCTGGGTAAATCACGACTTCGGACAGAAACAGCGGCATTGGTGGCTTGCCACACGTTGAATCTGCTAAATCAACAATAAAAGAACAGTTAAATTGAAATTTATACACCATTAAAAAATATGAGTATGGCAAAGAAAATGATTTCACGACTCTCGGTACTTACAGTACTGATTGTTTTTCTGGCAGCATGTTCCAAAACATCGGAGTATACCAATGTGATACCGGCTGACGCCTCGGTAGTTGCCTCTATCAACCTCAAATCCCTTGCAAGTAAAGCGGGATTGGATGATAAAGAGAATGAAGCTGCCAAACAAAAAGTATTGGAAGCACTAAAGAGTGGAATGAACGCCGCTACTTTCCAACAATTGGAGAAGATTATGAAAAACCCCAGTGAATCGGGAATTGACGTAGAAGCTCCTGTCTACGTATTTACTTCGCCCTCTTTTCCATACTCTACCGCAGTTGCGAAAATCAAAAGCGAAGATGACCTGCACGCTTCCTTGGAAATAATGGTAAAAGAGCAAATCTGCCAACCAATCAACGAAGCAGCTGGATATAGCTTTACAACCATGAACGGAGGGTTAGTCGCTTTCAACAATTCTGCCGTAATGCTCATTTCCGTAAAAGGAACATCTCAAATAGAAAAAGCCAAAGAAGGCATCACCAATCTGTTGAAACAAACCGCAGATAACAGCATTGCGAAATCCGGCGCTTTCCAGAAAATGGAAAAACAAAAAAGTGACATCAATTTCTTCGCTTCCATGGCAGCTATTCCTGCACCTTATCAAGAGCAAGTCAGTATGGGACTTCCCGCTGAAGTGAAAGCAGAAGACATAACCATAATAGCCGGATTAAACTTTGAAAAAGGAAGAATTGCCTTGAAAACAGAAAATTACACGGAGAACGAGGCTGTAAAAGCTTTGATGAAAAAACAGTTGGAAGCATTTGGAAAAGCAAACAATACGTTCGTAAAATACTTCCCGGCTTCTACCCTGATGTTTGTCAATCTGGGTATAAAAGGAGAAGGTCTTTATAATCTCCTAAGTGAAAATAAGGAATTCCGTAACACAGTATCTATCTCCAAAGCAGATGAAGTTAAAGAATTGTTCAGTTCCTTCAACGGTGATATCTCCGCAGGGTTAATCAACGTAACCATGAACAGCGCTCCTACCTTTATAGTGTATGCAGACGTAAAAAACGGCAATGCACTCGAAGCCCTTTATAAGAACAAGCAGGCATTGGGACTGAAAAAAGGAGAAGATATTCTGGAACTGGGCAAAAACGAATATGTCTATAAGAGTAAAGGAATGAACGTATTCTTTGGTATCAAAGACAAACAAATGTATGCCACCAATGACGAGTTACTCTACAAAAATATAGAAAAAGCGGCAGACAAGTCTATCAAAGACGCTCCGTATGCATCGGAAATGAAGGGAAAAAACGTATTCATGGCTATCAACGCAGAAGCTATACTTGAACTTCCCGTTGTTAAAATGCTGATCGGATTTGGTGGTGAAAAGTTCCGGACCGGTTCTGAGATGTTATCAAAAGTTTCCTATCTGTCCGTTAGTTCAGAAGGAGAAACCAGCGAAATCGACCTTTGCCTGAAAGATAAAGATGTCAATGCTCTTAAATTAATCGTTGACTTGCCAAGCAATTTGCCGGCATATAATCTGTAAACAAACGGTATGAATAGTATTCACTTACAGCAAACACTTCCCCAAGTGTTTGCTGACCGTAATTCGATAACCTCGGATGTATGGCATCAGGATCTTTTCTTCCGGAAAGGAGAAATGTATCTGATAGAAGCAGCTTCCGGCACCGGCAAATCATCGTTGTGCAGCTATATCTACGGCTATCGAAACGACTATCAAGGAATTATCAATTTCGATGAAACCAATATCAAAGCATACTCCGTGAAACAATGGGTAGACTTGAGAAAACATTCATTGAGTATGCTTTTTCAAGACTTGCGCATCTTCACCGAACTTACCGCTCTTGAAAATGTACAACTGAAGAATAACCTTACCGGATACAAAAAGAAAAAAGAAATCCTAGCCTTCTTCGAGAAACTGGGACTTTCGGACAAACTGAATGTAAAGGCCGGTAAACTCTCGTTCGGGCAGCAACAACGGGTTGCCTTTATCCGTGCACTCTGCCAGCCTTTCGATTTCCTTTTTCTGGATGAACCTATCAGCCATCTGGATGATGACAACAGCCGCATCATGGGAGAACTTATTATTGGCGAAGCTGAAAAGCAACAAGCCGGAGTAATCGCCACTTCCATAGGAAAACATATTGAGTTGCCTTATCAACGCATACTCCAGCTATGATAAGTGGCGAGTAATGAGTTATTGTAAATTATAATTTGTAAATCATAAATAAAATGTCAGCCCTTGTCTGGAAACTTCTCCGCCAACATATCAGTATCGGTCAGCTAGCCGGTTTCTTTTTAGCCAACCTGTTCGGCATGATGATTGTATTGCTCAGCGTACAGTTTTATAAGGATGTCATCCCCGTATTCACCGAAGGAGACAGCTTTATGAAGAAAGATTTCATCATAGCTACAAAGAAGATCAGCACGCTCGGGTCTTTTGCAGGAAAAAGCAATACATTCTCTGCCGAAGACATCGCCGACCTGAAGAAACAATCGTTTACCAAAACAATCGGAGCTTTCACCCCCTCTCAATTCAAAGTTTCGGCAGGACTGGGAATGCAGGAAGCAGGTATTCATCTTTCCACAGATATGTTTTTCGAATCAGTTCCCGATGAATTTGTAGATATTAAACTCGATAAATGGCACTTTGATGAAGCCACACACACCATTCCTATCATTATTCCCCGCAATTACCTGAACCTTTATAACTTCGGCTTTGCCCAAAGCCGTAGCCTGCCCAAGCTATCGGAAGGCTTAATGAGCCTGATCCAAATGGACATAATGATGCGCGGAAATGGCCGGGTAGAGCAGTATAAAGGAAATATCGTCGGTTTCTCCAATCGACTGAACACCATTTTGGTCCCCCAGTCCTTTTATGGAATGGGCCAACAAGAACTTTGCCCCGAATGCGGAAGCACAACCGGCACGACTGATTATTGAAGTCAGCAATCCTGCGGATTCCTCCATTGCCGGTTATTTTCAAAAGAAAGGATATGAAACGGAAGACGGAAAGTTGGATGCAGGCAAGACTACCTATTTCCTTCGTCTGATTGTAGGTATTGTGCTGGGAGTCGGCCTATTTATCAGTATCCTTTCATTCTATATCCTGATGTTAAGCATCTTCTTACTGCTACAAAAAAATACGACCAAGCTGGAAAGTCTTTTATTAATAGGATACAGCCCCAATAGAGTAGCATTGCCTTATCAGATACTCACAGTAGGGTTGAACATCGTTGTATTACTGCTATCTATCGGATTAGTAACCTGGCTGCGTAGCTATTACATAGAAAGTATCCGCCTGCTATTCCCCCAATTGGAAACAGGTTCACTATGGGCAGCTATCGGCATGGGTATTCTTCTGTTCCTTATCGTATCAATCATTAATATACTCGCAGTCAAACGAAAAGTACTTTCTATCTGGATGCACAAAAGTTAACACTCTAACATTATATATCGTATGAAAAGCAAAACTACCTTACTGACACAAATATGTCAAATAGCTCTGATAACAGAAATGTTATTATCAACTTCAATGCTATCAGCACAAAGTATGCAAGATACGGTTATTGCCAATTTTAGCCTGTTAGAGAAAATACCCCATGAGAAGGTTTATCTCCACCTGGACAAACCATTTTACGGTGCCGGAGAGAAAATCTGGTTCAAAGGCTACCTGATAAATGCCATTACCCACCAAGATGATAGCCAGAGTAACTTTATCATTACAGAATTAATCAATCGTTCCGACTCGATCGTAGAACGAAAAAAAATCCGTAGAGACTCTTTAGGTTTCCACAATGCTTTTACCCTGCCTCCTACCCTCCCCGCCGGTGATTACTACCTGCGAGGATACAGTAACTGGATGTTGAATGAAGGACCGGAATTCTTCTATTCACGTAATCTGAAAATCGGAAACTCCATAGATAAACACCATCCTTTCAAACATCGAATATCAACAAGAGGACGATACCCATTATACAGCAAAAGTCAAGTTTACCAGCAATACCCAAGAGGTTTTTAAGAACACAGCAATCCGGTATCGGTTTATCGTAAACGGAAAAATAAAAGATAAAGGGAGAAAAAAGACAGATGAAAACGGACTGATTTCCATTTCCTTACCGGATTTGAAGCCAACTGCTGCCCGCAGCATTGAAGTGGAATTTGACGACCCGCAATACATCTATAAAAAGACTTTTTATTTGCCGGCATTTACAAATGACTTTGACGTCACTTTTTTCCCGGAAGGAGGCGCACTACTTGCTGTTCAGCACCAGAACATAGCGTTCAAAGCTCAGGGAGCAGACGGATTCTCCAAAGAAATAGAAGGTTTCTTACTGGATTCCCAAGGAGATACACTGACATCTTTTCATTCCGAGCACAAAGGAATGGGGATTTTCACATTAAACCCTTCCAACGGCAGTTCCTATTACGTAATGGCTACGTCCAGCGATGGAGTTACCAAACGATTTGACCTCCCGGCTATCGAACAAAAGGGAATCACACTTTCCATAAGTCACTATAAACAGGAAATACGTTATGAGATTCAGAAAACAGAGGCAACAGAATGGCCTCAAAAGCTATTTCTCATTGCTCACACCCGTGGAAAACTTTCCATACTTCAACCTATTAATCCGACAAGGACTTTCGGAAAAATGAATGACAGCCTGTTTACAGAAGGGATCACTCATTTCATGTTAATCGACCAGCAAGGGAATGTGCTCAGCGAACGGCTAGTCTTTGTTCCCGACCGCAAAACTCCCCAATGGCAAATAACTCCGGACCGACCGACATACGAAAAAAGAGAAAAAGTATCATTAAAGATTTCAATAAAAGACGACAAGGGAAATCCTGTAAACGGTAGTTTCTCCGTCAGCATTACCAACCGGAAAAGTATCCAACCGGATTCTCTCGCTGACAACATTGTATCAAACCTACTGTTGACTTCCGATCTGAAAGGATATGTGGAAGACCCGGGGTTCTATTTTCTCCGCCAAGATGCACGAACCCTACGCTCGTTAGATTTCTTGATGATGACACATGGCTGGCGCAGATACAAATTTGATAATGTACTGCGTGCTCCCTCATTGAACTTCACTAATTATATTGAGAAAGGACAGACTATCAGTGGGCGTATTAAAGGTTTCTTCGGAGGGAATGTAAAAAAGGACCTATCGTATTATTAGCTCCTAAACAAAACATTATCGCCACAACAACCACAGACGAGAAAGGAGAATTTATAGTCAATACCTCATTCAGAGACAGTACCACTTTCCTCATACAAGCACGTACAAAGAGAGGTTTTGCCGGAGTTGATATTGAAATAGAAAAACCTGAGTATCCGGTTGCCTTCCATAAATCCCCTTTCCGTGACGGAGCAGCAACCTTTATGGAAGACTATTTGCTCAATACCCGCGACCAATATTACATGGAAGGCGGCATGAGAGTCTACAACCTGAAAGAAGTACTGATTACAGGAAACCGGAAAAAGCCCAGTTCAACAAGTATTTATACAGGAGGAATCAACACCTATACTGTCGAAGGAGAGCAACTGGAAAAATACGGTGCACATACAGCCTTTGATGCAGTAATGAGACTGCCGGGAGTTAGCGTAATGAATGGAAACGAAATACATATACGCAACAATCCGCAACAGCCTGTTATTGTGATTGACGATGTAGTGTACGAGGATGACAATGAGATCCTGACCACCCTGCAAGCCAGTGATATGTCCAGTTTAAGTCTGCTCCGCGGAGCAGATGCGGCAATATTAGGTTCCCGTGGTACTGCCGGTGCCATTGTTATCACATTAAAAGACGGAAGAGAGCTTCCGGCCAGACCGGCACAAGGAATCATCACTTACTCTCCACTCGGGTACAGTGACTCGGTGGAATTTTATCACCCAACCTATGATACTCCCGAAGAGAAAGATGCCCGGCGTTCAGATTTAAGGAGTACTATCTATTGGAATCCGGCACTGCAATTGGATGAAGAAGGAAATGCAATAATAGAATATTACACTCCAGACAGCACCGCACCGGAGGACATTATTATTGAGGGTATAGATGAAAACGGGAAAGTATACAGGCTAACGCAGACAATAAATAAATGAAAATCTATTCCTATATCCTCAAAAGACATATATTTTTTTGATATTTCTAAATTAAATAGGATATTTGTATACGCAATTTATTTAATTGCGTGAACCTCATAAAGTCTAATCAATCATGAAGAAACAGAAATCCGGCTTACATGAAAAAAGTCTTATTCGTATTATTTTGTTTTTGTGCATAAACTTCATACATTTTCCTTTATACGGATATTATTTTAAAAATATAGGAGTAAAAGACGGACTCTCGCAACCTTCAAGACTAAGTATTCATCAGGATGAATTGGGAAGGATGTGGTTCGGAACATTGCAAGGTTTGAGTATCTATGACGGAAATGAAATGATAACCTTGAAAGGAGGTGAAGAACGTTTTGACAACTATATTAAAAATAATACAATTTATCGAATCGTTGAAGATTCAAATCACAATATATTTTTGCGTGCTGACAATTCTTTGGTTTGTTATAAATTGACTGAAGACCGTTTTCAGTGTATCAGAGAAAGAGATATAAACGCTGTTAATTCTATTGGTGGCAAAATTTATATAGCTGCTAAAGATTCAATTTTGGAATGGAATGAAGGCGATAATCGTTGGGATTTCTTCAAAAAAATAGAAATCTCTTCAGGAAGAATAAGTTCTATATTTTGCAATAGAAGTAGTGAATGGTATATCGTCACGTCAAAAGGATGTTACAAAGAATATAAAAATGGATTATGGAAATGTATATTGGACATACCTTCCATCGAAATGCTTTATGAAAGTAAAGATGGTTCTATTTGGATGGCAACTCGTTCAAACGGGCTGTATCAGTTTGACAATGATATTTGTGTAAACCATATTGTCAATAATCCCGGAACAGCGAATAGTCTTTGCAGCAATGACGTAAGGGTGGTAACCGAAGACCAGTCCGGTAATTTATGGATCGGAACTCGTGAAGGACTGAACAAATACTCTATCTCAACCGGTAATATAGAGTCCTATGCCTCAGGAGGTTTTTCCGGTGACATGAAACATTCATCCATATTCGCCCTCTATTTGGACAAGGAGGGAGGATTATGGGTCGGCACTTATTATGGAGGGGTCAGTGTCTTTTCCCCAGAGAGTAGAATTTTTAAATACTATCCCGCAAACAAGGAACGCTCTGATTGTCTCAATTTTCCATTTGTCAGTGGAATTGTAAAAGACAAACGGGATGATTTGTGGATATGTACAGATGGCGGAGGACTTAATTATATGAATCATAAGACTGAAATATTCCGTCACCTCAGTACGAAAGACTCCGGTCTTGTAGCAGATAATATGAAATCTATCTGTTATGATAAGAATAAGGATAAATTATATATTGGTACCTATTTATCGGGATTGATAGCTTATGACATACCTTCCGGAAAATTCACCAAGTGTTTTAAGTCTCCAAAGGATAGAATGTTACATCACACTGTGACACATGTATATATGTATGGCGATAAAATTGTATTTTCTTCAAGTGATGGTATTTATGTGTTTAATGAAAAAACCAACGAAGTTACCCCGCTATTATGTATTAAGGGAGTACTTGCGTTTGTTATCGATCAATCAGACCAGATATGGGCGATATATAATAAAAATATAGTTTGTATGAAAATAGGTGTGCCAGATTCAATGAAACGATACCAATCGAGTGATTTTGGCATAAAGCACAATGTACTCTTATGTATATGTGAAACAAGTAACGGTGAGATTTATGTAGGTACGGAAGGTGGTGGAATGTTAGGATATAATGCTAAAGAAGATACTTTTCAAATATATAATTCCAAGAATTCCCTAATATTGGATGATTATTGCTGTAAGTGTATTTCTCTCGATGAAAGATTTATGATAATTATGTGTAGTAACGGACTTTCTTTTTCGATACAAAAGAAAAGAGAGTGAAATATTCTATATCGGGGAAAAAACTGCCAGTTTCATCGTTTGGTGTAGATAACGGACTTTACGTTTCCGAAAATAAGGATATATATGCGGGCAGTTTGGAGGGGCTGGCTGCATTTTCTGTGGATAATTTAAAGAATTCAGCTAACAAAAAGTCCTTGTATCTTTCAAAATTATTTGTAAATAACGCATTAATGTTACCCAATGACAGTAACAAAATTCTGAAGCGTATTATTTCATATACAGATAAAATTGTATTGAAACACAATCAGAACAATCTGGAATTTACTTTCTCGGACAACGATTTTTATTATTCTATATTTCCGACATTTTATGAATATAAATTAGACGGATTGGATAAAAAATGGATAAAAACTAATGGACATCATATCACCTATACCAATATTCCTCCTGGCAATTATACGTTGCATATCAGAGAAAACAATATTTATGGTAATGAACAGGACGAAGGAATAAGTCTCGATATTGTTGTAAAATTACCTTGGTGGAACACTTGGTGGGCATGGTTGATTTATTTTATAATAGTTTTATCAATACTATTCATTATAGCAAAGGAAAAGATAACATCTTTCAAATTTAAACTCTTATTGGATAATGAAAAAAGAGAAAAAGAAAATATAGAGAAAATCAATCGGTTCAAACTTGACTTTTTTACAAATGTAAGCCATGAACTTCGTACTCCGCTTACTTTAATAACTACTCAGATTGAACTACTCTTGAGTAACAGCAAGGATATTTCCAAACCTGTTTATGATAAAATATTAAAATTACACAAACATGCATCTGATATGCGGAACCAGATTAGCGAATTACTTGATTTTCATAAGCTAGATCAAAAACAAATGCGTTTATCTGTTCAAGAAAAAAAATCTTATTCCTTTCTTAGATGAAGTGTATTTGTCATTTAAAGAACAGGCAGAAGCACATAACATCAAATACCTGTTTACAACAAGCTGCGAATCGGCGTTTTGCTGGTTTGACAGTGTACAATTAAGAAAAGTGTTCTCGAATCTGATTTCTAATGCCTTAAAGTTTACCAACGACAATGGAAGCGTTGAACTTTCTTTGATTAAAAACAATGAAATGTTTATCATACGATTAATAGATAATGGCATAGGAATCGAAGCAGGAGAGATTGATAGGATATTTGAACGTTATTATCAATCTAAAGGTAAATTCTACACATTCAGTTCAGGCATAGGACTAGCTTTATGTAAGGAGATTATCAATCTGCATCATGGTAAAATTACAGTGGAAAGCAAACCCGGCTATGGCAGCATATTCAGCGTCATGCTGAAAACCGGTAATGAACATTTTATAAATGACCCGCTTGTAGACATACAGCATGATATAAAAGAAAGCAAGTCTATTGTGCAGAATTCAATACCGGACAGTGATTTTATGAAAACACTAAAAGAGAATAATAAGATAGTCTATCATAAAAATGATCCTGATGAAGCCGATGTCAGACGAATACTTATTGTTGAAGATAATGTAGAACTCCTGAATTTGCTTGCGGAGATATTTTCTCCACTTTATCAGGTATACAAAGCAACAAATGGGGACGATGGCTTGAGAATTACAATAAAGGAACAACCGGATATTGTATTAAGCGATGTAATGATGCCCGGTATAAGTGGAAATGAAATGTGTAGAAGAATAAAGAATAATATACACACATGTCACATTCCGGTAGTTCTGCTAACCGCAAGAATATCTCCCGAACAACAAGTGGAGGGATTAATGTCGGGGGCAGATGATTATATTACCAAATCTTTTAATGCTAAAATTCTTCTGATTAAAATTAATAACATACTCCGTAATAGAGAGTTGCTTCATCATACAAATATTGATAACAGCCAGTCTACAAATGTTCCAGGAGTGGTTCAAAATGAAAGTGACAAAAAACTACTTGATAAAATAAAAGAGATAGTAGAGAAAAATATCGAGAATCCTGATTTTAATATAGAGCAACTTGCATCAGAGGTATGTATGGGACGTAGTGCTTTTTTTGAAAAGATAAAAGACATTACAGGTACAACCCCTGCCAATTTCATTTTGGAATGTAGACTTAATAAAGCTACTGCATTACTGATAAAGAACCCGACACTTCGCATGGATGATATTGCTGCATATTTGGGCTTTAGTTCAGGACGCTATTTTTGTAAATGCTTTAAGAATCATTTTGGAATTTCTCCGCTACAATATAGGAAACAAGACCAGGGATAGTCTAAAACGTTCTAATTCATAGAACGTTAAAATAGGCACTCATATTTTTTGGATACTTTGTTCGGACATTTTGGTACAGTTATAGAAAACGCTATTTCTATTTTTGCCTTCGCAAAGAATCGTTTTAGCCATTATAACTAAATCTATATTTACCAAATTATGAAGAATAAAGTACAAAGACATTTTTCCTTATTTAAAACAAATAAGCTGCTATTATTGGGGGCTATCACAGTTTTAGTATGTTCAAGTAATGCCTTGGCACAGAATAACGGAAACAAATTAGTAAGTGATAACTTTGATTTTGCCAAAAGGCAAATGGTACACATGCTTGAAAATATACCGCAAGGAGAAGCTAAAATGCCGCACTCCATAAATGGTAAAGGAAATACTTCATGTCGGAGCATCTATTGGTGGACCTCCGGATTCTTTCCTGGAATATTATGGTATATAAACGAATATACAGGTGATAAAGCTTTTGAAAGCTTTGCCAAGAAATGGACAGAAAAGCTTGAACCAGTTAAAACATTCAAAGGTAATCATGATATAGGTTTCATGATGTATTGTAGCTTCGGTAATGCTTATCGCCTTACGCAGAATGAAAAATACAAGGATATACTTATACAATCCGCATACTCTTTGGCTACACGCTTTAATCCTCAAGTAGGTACAATCAAGTCCTGGGACTCATGGCGTTCATGGGAAAACAAACACGTTTTTAAATATCCCGTTATCATAGATAATATGATGAACTTGGAATTGCTGTTCTGGGCTTCAAAAGCAACCGGTGACCCTTCATTCAGAAACATAGCGATATCGCATGCGGAAAAGACCATGAAATATCAGATAAGAAAAGACGGTAGCAGTTATCATCTGGCATGCTATGACCCTGAGACCGGGAATTTCATTAAAGGCGAAACATCACAGGGATACTCCAACGAGTCTACGTGGTCTCGCGGACAAGGTTGGGGAATATATGGCTTTACATTATGTTATCGTGAAACAAAGGATCCGCGTTTCTTGAAAACAGCCCAGCGTATGGCGGATTATTACATCAATCACCCGAATCTTCCGTCTGATAAAATTCCTTGGTGGGATTTTGATACGCATAGACCGGGGTTTATCCCTGGCAAGTTCTCTAAGACCAATAAATACATACAAAACTATCGTGACGCCTCCGCTGCTTCTGTTACCGCTTCTGCTTTGTTAGAATTATCCTCTTATGTAAAGGATGACAAGAAGAAAATTTATACAGAGACAGCACTACAAATACTCACCTCATTATCGAGTCCTGAATATCGTGCAGAAGAAGGTAAAAACGGAAACTTTATTTTAAAACACAGCACAGGAGCTATTCCTCACGGTTCAGAAGTAGACGTGCCATTAATTTATGCGGACTATTATTTTTTAGAGGCTCTTTTACGTTACAATCGAATGATAAACAATAAACCGATATTATAATTATGAAGCGTAAAATTCTTTTTATACTATTTTGCATTTGTTCCTTCAGCTCTATGGTAGCTTCAAAGCGTACAGGTGCGCAAGACCGCGAGTTATGGGTAAAGTATTTGTGTCGCATAGCCTCACCGGTTATTGACAATTTAGCCAAGGGAACATTGGAGGCCAACATGCCCGTAGAGACCGGAAAAAATTTCTATGGTAATCCACGTGACGTTACCTACTTAGAGGCTGTAGGAAGAACACTTGCCGGCATTGCTCCTTGGTTGGCTTTACCTGATGACAATACAGAAGAGGGTAAACTAAGGAAAAGTTTTAGAACTTCAGTACTTAAAGGACTGAAAAATGGTGTTTCTCCCGAATCTCCCGATTGTCTGAACTTTACCCGCAATTATCAGCCCACTGTAGATGCAGCTTATTTAGCACAAGCTTTTCTACGTGCCCCCAAGGCTTTATGGGAGCCACTGGATACGCTCACCAAACAAAGATATGTGACCGCATTTAAGTCACTCCGTAGAAATAAACCCGTGTATAATAATCATTTGTTATTTGCGGCTATCATAGAAACTTTTTGTTGAAAGTCGGTGAACAAGTTGATCAAGCTAAAGTATTCTTAGCTTGTAAAAAAATAGAAGAATGGTATGTGGGTGACGGCTGGTATAGTGACGGACCAAGTTTCTCTATGGATTATTATAATGATTATGTTATTCATCCCATGCTGGTAGACATTTATCAGGTATTAAAGGAAAAAAAAATAGTCTCGGAAAGGCAATATAATACAGCTGTTAAAAGGATGATACGCCATTCTGATTTTTCTGAGCGTATGATAATGCCTGACGGAGTTTTTCCGGCTTTTGGACGTTCGGCTACTTATCGTACAGGGGCATTTAAAAGCTTATCACAAGTAGCATTGATGAAAATACTGCCTTCTTATATACATCCTGCACAAGTACGTTGTGCGCTCACTGCCGTATTTGTGAATATGTACGACGGTAATCAGAATTTCGACAAAAACGGCTGGTTGGTACTGGGATTTAATGGTCATCAACCTGAATTGGCTGATTATTATACTACTACCGGTAGTTTGTATATGGCAACACTTGGTTTTTTAGCACTGGGACTTCCGGCAGATGATTACTTTTGGACAAATAGTTTTGAAGAATGGACTTCTTGCAAGATCTGGAGCGGTAAACCAAGCAGAAAAGACTATAAAGTTGAGTATTGAAGTAATATATAAAACAGAGAAGAAACTTTCATTCCATTATTTAATATTTAATCTTAAATTCAAGCTATATGAAACAGAAAACATTTATTTTAAGTAAGAAAAAATCTTTTACGGCATCTGCAATATCCTGTTGCATGTTTTCGGTCAGAATCAGAGATTCGAGCGCATTATCCGAAATCAGACCTTTTAACCTGAAAAATCGGCTTATTCTATTTTGAAATTATCACGAACTCATGTAATATTTAAACTTTATGAGAAATACATTAATTTTTTTCCTAATTTCTTTATTGATTATTGGTTGTAAAGATGAAACTACTACAACTAGTACAATTCACGATCCTTCAAAACCGGTTCAAATTACAGGTTTTGAACCTACGGAAGGAGGAGCTCGCACAAGATTGTATATCCAAGGAAATAACTTTGGAAGTAATACAGATGATATAAAGGTAAAAATCGGCGGTTTACCAGCCAAGGTTATAGGTAGTAATGGAAATATTATATATTGTATGGTTCCTTTCAAAGCCTCAGAAGGAACTATTGAAGTAAGCATAAAAGGGCAAGACCCCATTACTGCGGCAGAGAAATTCAATTATGTTTCCAAAACGATTGTCGGAACCGTAGCCGGCTATGTGGATGAAACCGGTAAAGTAAAGGTTCAGGATGGTTCATTTAAAGAGGCCGGCTTTTCCGGTCCGGGATATATGACTGTTGACCCGAAAGACCCAAACGTACTTTATGTGGTCGATGGAAACAGGTATGGCGGGACAAGTATCAGAGTACTGGATTTAAAAAGAAGGAAGTCTCAACATTATTGACCAAAGGACAGGGTAACTGGGAAAGTATTCGTACCATAGATTTCACTTTAAGCGGTGACACTATGTTGATTACAAATCAGCAGGATACTGAAAATGCCATAGGTATTTCTTATACTACCAGAGCAAACGGTTTTAAGAAGCCACAACCTCTTGTTATCGGAAGAAAAATCGTTTCTGTTGCGGTACATCCCAACGGGGAGTTATATTATGTAAAGAGAAAGACCGGAGAACTTATCCGTTTTGATATGCAAACAAAAGTAGAAAAGGTTTTATATGCCTTAGGAGATGGCGAACCGATGTTTTTTATCTTTATGCATCCGTCGGGCAATTACGCTTATATCTCATTCTCCCAATGGAAGACAATATTGAAAATACCCTATGACTGGAAGAACAAGACGCTTTTAACCGCCAGTATATTATGTGGTCAACAAAAACAGGAAGGATGGCTTGACGGTCAAGGAACAAATGCCAAGTTAGGTAATCCGGCACAAGGCGTATTCATAAAAAACGAGCAATATCTAAAAAGAGGGCAAAGATGATATTTACGATTTTTATTTCACCGACTCTTCGATACACTGTATTCGTTATGTAACTCCCGAAGGATTTGTACACACATACGCCGGTCGTGGCAGTCAGGGGTTAACAATAACCCTAATGGTTATGTAGATGGTGATTTAAGGCAAGAGGCGCGCTTTAATTATCCTTTCGGAATACACTACGATGAAGTAAATAAGATATTTTACATTGGTGATATCGAAAACTATAGAATTAGAAATATAGCGAAAGATGAATAAATTTTTAATATTAAAATGTTACCTCGAATGAAAAACATTATTATTATTTTCTTTTGTATGTCTATGCTGATGTTTCAGGCAACGGCACAAAATCATGCAGACGTAAAAAGAAATAGAAGTATCAGGTATTGTACTCGATTCAAATAAAGATACTCTTATAGGTGCTAATATTGTAGTAAAGAATGTGCCTGGACTTGGTGTGATAACCAATATTGACGGAAAATTCAAGATAAAGGTGGAGTTATATCAACGTCTTATCGTTTCATACATTGGTTTTGAGAGTCAGGAGATACTTATAAAAGATAAGAAAACACTGACTGTGATAATGCAAGAGTCAAAATCTAGTGTATTGGATGAAGTTGTAATTACCGGAACAGGAGAACAGAAAAAGATAACCGTTACAGGAGCTGTTTCTTCTGCTAATATAACACATCTGAATGTTTCTCCTTCAGGAAATCTTGTTAATGCCTTGGCAGGAAATGTTCCCGGTGTATTATCCATGCAGAGCAGTGGAGCACCGGGCCAAAATACTTCCGAATTCTGGATCCGTGGTATTTCTACTTTTGGTGCCAAAACAAGTGCCCTTGTACTTGTCGATGGTTTTGAAAGAGATATGGATGATATCAGTATTGAAGATATTGAATCGTTTCAAGTATTGAAAGATGCTTCAGAAACCGCCATTTATGGTGCCCGTGGTGCAAACGGTGTGGTATTGATAACTACCAAACATGGTAAACCCAGTAAGATTACCATATCTGCCAAGGCGGAAACTTCTTATAATACCAGAACCATAACACCGGAATTTATAGATGGACCCACTTACGCATCTTTGATAAATGAGGCAAGAATCACAAGAAACGAAGAACCGGTTTATCAGCCTGATGAACTGTATATATTGAAGAACGGACTCGACCCTGATTTACTACCTAACGTAGACTGGATGGATGAGATTTTGAAGAAAGGAGCCATGACATACAAGGCTTCACTCAACATCACCGGTGGTAGTACAAACACACGTTATTTTGTATCTGCCAGCTATGTGGAAGAAGAAGGTATGTATAAAACGGATAAAGAAATTGAAAAGCAATATAATACCAATGCCAATGCCCGCAGATGGAACTATCGAATGAATGCGGATATAGACATTACTAAATCTACTTTATTAAATGTCGGCATATCCGGAATGTTGAAAAAGGTAAATGATACCGGACGAGGTTCGTCGCTTGTGTGGAACAGCCTTATGGGACAGACTCCGGTGTCCATTCCTAAAGTTTATTCGAACGGTTATTTCCCGGCATCAGAATATAACGAAAATTATCGTGACAATCCTTGGATTGCGTCTACACAGACCGGTTACAGACAAAACTGGACTAACCAGATACAGACCAACGTGACCTTAAATCAGAAACTCGATTTCATAACCGAAGGATTGAAGTTTATCGGACGTTTTGGCTACGACACAAACAACTCTAATTATATAAACAAGTTGAAAGCGCCGGAAAGATGGAAAGCGGAACGTTTCAGAGACAGTGAAGGTAATTTGGTCTTCAAGCGACTGAATGAAGAGCAAAAGATGACACAAAGTGCAGGAGGTAGTGGCGACCGCCATGAATTCTTTGAGGCAGAGTTGCATTATAACCGTGTTTTCAACAAACATCATCATGTAGGTTCTGTATTGAAGTATAATCAGGATTCAAAAATACGTACTTATAATCTGGGTAGCGACTTGAAGAATAGTGTTCCCGTTCGTCATCAGGGATTCTCAGGACGCTTCACCTATAACTGGAAATATCGTTACTTTGTTAATTTCAACTTCGGTTATACGGGATCCGAAAACTTTGCTGTAGGTAATCAGTTTGGTTTTTTCCCAGCTTTCTCTATGGCATGGAATATAGCAGAAGAACCGTTTATACAGAATAATTTCAAATGGCTGAATATGTTTAAGGTACGTTATTCCTGGGGTAAAGTAGGTAATGACAATGTATCGGTACGTTTCCCTTATATGTACACTATCGGAAGTTTCAAGAACTATCAATGGGCCGATTTTGGCTTTAACCAAAGTTATAACGGACTTACTTATACAAGTGTGGCATCAAACGGTATAAGCTGGGAAATAGCCAAGAAGCATGATATTGGTTTGGACCTCGTATTGTTCAACGAACGTTTTTCTCTTACCGTAGATTATTTCAATGAAAAAAGAACCGGCATTTTCATGTCAAGAGGTTCATTGCCTCTTACTGTGGGACTTTATGATGGTGACAAGCCTTATGCTAATGTAGGAAGCGTAATTAACAGAGGTTGGGACGGTAACTTTTCATTCAATCAGAACATCGGAAACGTGAGCCTTACCATCAGAGCTAATGCTACTTATAGTGATAATGAAATTCTTGAAAAAGATGAAGGCCATAAGCTATATCCTTATTTGTATGAAACAGGTTTCAGTGTAAGCCAGTCAAGAGGATTGATTGCTCTCGGATTGTTCAAGGACTGGGACGACATAAGAAACAGTCCTACACAGAATACTTGGGGAAGCGTTGAACCGGGAGATATCAAATATAAAGATGTGAACGGTGATGGAGTGATAAACAATAATGACCGCGTGGCTGTAGGAAACACCAACAGACCGAGTTTCGTTTATGGTATGGGTATTTCTGCCAATTGGAAGGGGCTTGACGCAAGTGTCCATTTCAAGGAACCGGTAAATCTTCTTTCTTCATCAACGGTGTATTGGTGCATCCTTTCAGCCGCGGAACTTGGGGAAATGTATCTACGGATGTTGTCAATTCAAGCCGCTGGATTTCAAGAGATATTTCGGGCGACCCGGCAACCGAAAATCCGAATGCCGTATATCCGAGACTTAAATTTGGAGGAGAAAATAATGTGAACAACAACCAGTATTCCACACATTGGTTGAGAAACGGTTCTTATCTTCGTCTTAAGACAGTAGAAATAGGATACACTTTACCAACAAAAATATAGTAAGCAAGATACGTTTTAGTAAAATAAGACTATTCTTTACTGGAACGAACTTGTTGACTTTCTCTAAATTCAAATTGTGGGATCCAGAACCAAGAAGCAACGACGGTAGCTTCTATCCCATTACTAAATCTGTTACATTTGGTCTGAATATTAGTTTATAAAGAAACACTTACGAATATGAAACTTATAAGAAATATATTATTGATTGCAACAGGCTTGAGTATGGCTTCGTGTAATTATCTTGATGTGAATACCGATACCAAGGACAGAATGTCACTGGAAGAAGTCTTTACCGATGAAACCTATACGGAACAATGGCTTGCCAATGCATACAGTTACTTGACAAACAGCGAATTTGCCGATATTAGTATCACCGGCTCAAATCCGTTTAATTTCAGTGATGATATATATAATCCCATTTACAAAAGCTTTAAAGAAGTGACTTATGGTGAAGAGCAATGGCCGTATACATGGAAATACAGTTATCAGGGAATACGTCAAGCCGCTATCTTTATCCAGAATGTGGATATGTGTAATGAACTGACCTCGGAGGAACGGGCAGACTATAAAGCTCAGGCCCGCTTTGTGCGTGCTTATTATTACTGGAAACTATTACAGAAATATGGTCCTGTGCCCATTGTACCAGAAGAGGGCCAGGATTACACTGACAGTTATGAAGCTCTTTCAATACCTCGCAACACTTACGATGAGTGTGCCGATTACATTGCTTCAGAAATGGCCTTAGCAGCAAAGGATCTTCCTTTGAAACGCGAACTGATGTCTGTGTCACGTCCCACAAGAGGTGCTGCTTTGGCTGTACGTGCTAAAGCACTATTATATGCAGCCAGTCCGTTAATGAACGGTAACACCGATGGATATGCCGAAAAGTTGGTGGATGACAAAGGCAACCGACTTCTTGCTGCTGCCTATGATGAAAAGAAATGGGCAAGGGCAGCTGCTGCGGCAAAAGACGTGATTGACCTTAAAGCCTATAATTTGTATGTAGCCTATAAACGTACTGAAGGGTTTGACGGGTATCCAGTTACACTGCCACCATATGACGACGGCAATTTTTCAACAAAATCCTGGCCCAACGGATATAAAGACATAGACCCGTTTGAATCATACCGTTCAGTCTTTAATGGTGAACTGTCAACAGTAGAAAATCCCGAATTGATATTTACACGAGGAAACAATCAGGGCAGTTATGGAGTAAACTATATGGTCTTTTATCAACTTCCGGTCAGTAAAGCCAAAGGAAACAATACAACTTGTGTGACGCAGAAACAATGTGATGCCTATTATATGAAAGATGGTAAAGATATTCCGGGCAAAGATATTGAAATAGGTCGCGGAGACGGTTCTTCACAAAGAGTTACCGGCTTTGTCACCGCAAGTGATGTGAGCAAAGGACTTTATAAACCTCTAGAAGAAAATGTATCGCTTCAATATGCCAATCGAGAACCCCGATTCTATGCATCGGTAGCATACAACGGAGTAACTTGGTGGTTGACAAATGCAACACAGAGCAGTGATAGAGGTCCTTATAGAAGCTGGTATTATCGGGGCGAGACGGAAGGTATGTCCAATAGCCTAAACTGGCTTCAAACCGGCATAGGATTGATGAAGTACGTACGTCCAACAGACACCAATGATGACAAGAACATAAATGGTGAATTTTCTCATATCTCAAAGAAGGCGGATCCTTTGATAAGATATGCCGATATCTTGTTAATGTACGCTGAAGCATTGAATGAACTTGATGGTTCATACCAGATTGAAACTTGGGATAACTCTGGTACTCATAGTATTTCACGTAATGAGGATGAACTGAAGAAAGGAGTACAGCCTGTAAGAATCCGTGCCGGAATACCTGATTTTACGCCAGAAGAGTATGGTAATAAGGAACTATTCCGTAAGAAAATCAAACGCGAACGTCAGATTGAACTTATGGCTGAAGGGCAACGCTATTTTGACTTGAGACGTTGGAAAGACGCTAAAGATGAAGAATCTCTGCCTATGTACGGATGTAATGTTTTTATGACAAAAGGAGAACGCGACTTGTTCTATAAACCGGTTCCTGTTTCTGATGTTTTGACCTGTTTTGCCGAGAAAACTTATTTTTGGCCTATCGACCGCTCCGAGTTGGAAAAAAATGTGAGATTGACTCAAAACCCGGGTTGGCAGAGTGAAAAGTAATTACTATTAAAAAAAACGATTATGAAGAAAAAAAATATCTCTTTGCTTTTGGTTACGTTACTTGTAATGCTGAGTTCTTGCAGCGAATTTTATTCAGATGAGCAATATGAACACTATGTTTCGTTCAAAGCTCCTACATCTACCGTATCTCGTATCCGTTTGAAGTATAGAAAGGGACAACCTTCTCCCTATCGTCTTCCCTCTTATAGTGGCCGGTTCCACGATGAATAATAAAGACATCGATGTACATGTAGGTATAGATAACGATACACTCGACATCTATAACTATGAACATTACTATGAACGGGAAGATTTGTACTACAAACAGTTACCCGAGAATTTTTATTCTATCCCGAATTATGACATACATATTCCGGCCGGCGAATGTCAGGCTCTGATGGATATCAATTTTAATTTTAACGGGCTTGATTTGTCGGAGAAGTGGGTTTTGCCCCTTATCATAAAGGATGATCCTTCTTATAATTACACCTCTCATCCACGAAAAAATTTCAACAATGCTCTACTATGGATAACTCCTTTCAATGATTTCTCGGGAAACTATGGAACCACGGCTTTGAATGTTTTTCCCGAAGATACCAACAAACCACTTGTAGTTGACACTCGTGAAGCATACGTGGTTGACGAAAATACCATATTCTTCTATGCGGGTGCTATAAAAGAAAAAAAGAACCGACCGTAGAAAATTCAAAATTTATGCGACATTTAATCAGGACCCGGATGACAAAATGAAAGGTACGGTAGAGTTGAGGGCAGAAAATCCAAACATTGAATTTGAATCGAAGAAGCAAGCAACGTATGAGATTTCTGAAATGATGGATGCCTCACGGCCTGCCCTGATGCGCAGAACCGTTACGATAAGAGAACTTAATTATACATTTGTAGATCCATGGGAAACTCAGGGATACACGGCGCATTACAGAGTTGAAGGAAGCATGACCATGCAACGCAATATCAATACGCTGATTGATGACGAAGAATTTGCCATAGAGTGGTAAATTCCCATGTCTTAATATTATTAATGCGAACCAAATACTGATTCGCATTAATAATATTAAGACATGGGAATTTACCGTTTAAAAGTAAAATACATAAAATCACCCTTATTCCTTGATTGAAAAAGTAAAAAACAGACTTTTGAAAGCCTCACATATTTTTCTTCCTTATAATTGAAACAAACACTTAGACTTTTATAAAGCACTGCTTTAGACTACCTAAAGCTATGCTTTACGTTCTCTAAAGCGGTGCTTTATATTCCACCAAGCGGAAGGTTATATAACAATAATGAAGGGGAGGTAATAGACAGGAAGAAATAGAACGATCGACACAGCTACCGGATAAAGAAAGTGCAGTAAAGGTATGAATGTAGCATTTCAACCAAAAAAACAACTGAAT